>Ga0193729_1000163_pt1 | contig 32253 bp, 28 predicted proteins | sample U1c2metaG_FD_143036 | JGI IMG/M metagenome (GOLD analysis project Ga0193729, IMG submission 143036) | Soil microbial communities from a riparian zone of the East river system, Colorado, United States - U1c2 | ecosystem: Environmental > Terrestrial > Soil > Riparian zone | place: USA: East River...
GATGACGCTCCTTAGCAAACTTCTCTAAGCCTTGGAGTTGCTCAGCTCTTAGCCGGATGCTTAAAATGAGCATTCTCATGTAGGACCCTATACTACACAACGATACAGGCGTCAACAGCAAAGTGCCGCTCGCTTACCTCCCCCCTGAAGGAGGAGGATTGCCCTCGGGCGCGGTTCATCTTTTCTGACGACCCCGGCCGTGGCGGGGCCAACTTGCCTGCGCCAACGGGGGGCGCCCGTGGCGCCAGCGCACTTTGGGGGTGAGATGCCAAATTCGTGCTGCGCGTTGACCACGACGAAGCCGGGATCCGGGGAACGCCGCCCAGCCTTTATCCACCCCTGCGTGAGGCCGCACTTTGCCACGAATCTAGAGGACTCGGGCAGCCCTACATGATTACCATCTGTACGGGGATGAGGTCAATGCGGATTCGAGGGCGGTCAGTTGGTCACGGACAAAAATGTAAGGATAGCCGTTGAATGTGACGTACTCCACCCCGTGAACGGGGTGGCTTCTCAAGCTACGCATACCCTTACGTCAGGTTTCGTTTGCGCTTGAAGGCTCAGTCCGAGCCTTAAGATTTCTAAACTGGAGGCGTGGTCCCTGGTGGTTTGCAGTCCGCACTCGCAGACATGCTTCCTGTCCGACAACTTCTTCGGTGCCGGCTTGCCACAAGGACAACGCTGACTGGTGCCACGAGGATCAACCCTCACTAACTGCCGACCGGCGCTTTCAGCCTTGTACGACAGCATGTTTAAGAAGGAAGACCACCCAACATCAGCCACCGATTTCGCCAGCATTCCGCTGGCAAGACCATTGATATTCAAATCCTCGACGGCTATGAAGCCGTTTGCATTCACGATTTCACGAGACAACTTGTGCTGAAAATCTCTCCGCTGCTTCGCGATGTCTCTGTGAATTTGTACAACGTACTGAGCGGCTTTGCCCCAACGCTGCGAGTATTTCTTTCGTAAGCGTTAAACCAGATACACGCAGGATGTCGTAGTGAAATCGCTACGAACACGATGGTGCGCCGACACTCGTGGGTGTCACACGGTAGTGTGGTCACGCTGCGTTTTGTTTCTATGGTTCCGGTAAACAAGAATTGGAGTTCAGCTGGTGTTCGGGGGAGAAGGCTTCCAGTGACCTGGTAGTAGTTGGTGGATTTCGGTGATTTTAATCGAAGGCAGCCGGTTGAGGACATCGCGGAGATAGCTCTGCGGGTTGATGCCGCGGCGCCGGCAGCTGAGCAACAGAGAATAAATTACCGCACTTCGCCACCCGGCCTGTGGATGACCGATGAACAACCAGCGACGCCGTCCCACCGCCGTGGGACGGATGGCATTCTCGATGAGATTGTTGTCGATTTCAAAATGACCATCCCGCAGGTAGCCCTCGAGTGCTTTGTATTCGTTTAGAAAATAGTTCACGGCCTTGCCCATGGTGCTCTGTGGCAACAGCTTCGGTCGTAGTTCCTCGGCGCGGGTTTGCAAGACAGCCCAGAGAGGAGGCGCTTGCACCTGCCGCAGAGCGTGGCGTTCGGTGTGATCCAACGCACGGGCCGCATATTCGATGCGGTACAACTCACGAATCTTTCCGATGAACCAGACCGCTTCTCCCAGCGATTCCTGCAGTGCCTTGTAGAAGTACCTTCTGGCGTGCGCAAGGCACCCGATTCGCGCGATCTTCGGATTCTTCTTGACCACCGCTTCGTACACTTCATAGGCGTCGGTCTGGATGGTGCCCTGGAATCCCTGGAGTCTTTTGTTGGGGGCGTCCTGGCCGCGACTGCTGCAAAACTCTAAAATCACGTCTTCCCGGGGCACCGCGTAAAACCACAGATAGCCGCGCGCTGTCTTACCGGACACATCGCGATCCAGCACCTTCACCGGCGTTTCATCGATCTGCAGATAGTTCCCCGCCTTCATTTCTTGCCACATGGCCTCGTAGATCGGCTTCAGCCAGCCGGCGATATGCTCGGTCCACTGCACCATCTGTTGACGTGGAATCTCCACACCGTGACGTTCCCGAAAAATATGCTCCAGACGATAGAACGAGAGATGATCATCAAAGCGGGTCAACAGAAGCTGCACCGCCAAGCCTAACCCCAGCTTGCTCTGCGGAAGCAACCGCGGCGGCATCGGGGCAATCACCACGGTGGATTCCTCGCACCGGCAGGCATACTTCGGGCGGACCGTGCGCCGGCGGATCAGCTTGGCAGGAATGTATTCGAACTCTTCGCTGACCTCTTCACCGATGCGATGCTGCTCTAGCCCACAGCGTGGGCAATGCGTGTTCTCTGGTTCCAGCGTTACGGTCTCGGTCTCCATTGTCGCCGGCAACGGATGGCGAGATGGCCGCTTCGATTTACGTCTCTCCTTTTTGGCCTGCTCTTCTTCTTCGAGCACCTCTAGGCTCGCCGGCGCAGGGCTTTTCGCTTGTTCCTGAGCATCGTCGGCCAACTGTTCCAGCTGCGCTTCTTGTTCGACAGACAAGGGTTCGCCTTTGGAACCAAACAGCTGCCGTTTCAGTTCCGCGATGTAGGCTTTGGCCTCGGCCAGCTGAGCTTGCACGGCCTCCAACTGCGCTTGCAGTTGGCCCTGCTCTTCGAGCATCCGGAATTTTACCCGCTGTGCTTCAGCCAGCTCCGCCTGCACTTCGGCCAGTTGCGCTTTGGCCCGTCGTGCTTCCTCTAACGCGGCTTCCAGGTTCCCCGCGGACTCCGCTGTCCCCGGCGGTTGCTCGCTGAACCGTCTCCGTATTTCGTCACGCAGGTTCATCGACTAACACCTTTCGGAAATGCTTCTGGAGCGGATACACGTAGATCTCTTTGATGGGGACCTGCAGCGCGTGATAGCGATCCTGCCGCGTGCGGCCTTGCGTCTCCCCGACCCTCTGCCAGTTGGCCGCCTGATACACCGTGCCGCGAAAGCGATCACGTTCCACAAACGTCTCCACCAATGCGATCGGGTGTCCGTACTTGTTCTGCCAGTCCGCCGAAAGCCGCCGCAACACGCTCCCCAAGATATAACTCCCCAAGTGAGAAATACGCACCCAGGGCAGAATGAGAAATTTATGATTGTTGGTGATGCGGGACAGGTTCGCGCGCCGTTCTTTCTCGCCCCAGCCAATATATTGATCGCGCTCCCGGCACTTCCAGGCCGCCGAACCAAACAGCAAGCCCGCCAGCAGCCGTCCCCGGTGCTCGCGAACGGTATACTGCAAGTTCTCTCCTACCGTGCCGCCGGAGCCAAGATAGTGAAACTCGGCCAGCGCGGCGGCCAACTCCTCCCGCTCGGACTCCACACGGCTGACTTCCTGTATTTCAACCGGGCCCAGTTCTGCGAGAGTACAGCGGTAGGGTGTCTGATCCCACACGCGAGGCGCGAGCACGCGCGTGCGCATACGGTTGGTCGGTATCTGACGCCGCGCGGGAAGGGCAATCAAGCCCCGCTGATGCAGTTTCAGCAACAGCGTCCGTGCCGCCATGTCCTTCCGCAGCCCAGCCCCATTACACCAATTCCACTGCTCACACAGCGCCTCGGACAATCGCCGCCGGCTCCAGTCCGGATGAGCCGCCAGCAACTCGCGGATCTCCTGCAGGTTGCTCTCCGTTACTTGTCGGCCTTGCACCAGCAAAGCGTCGTTCACCAGGGAAGTATGCCGGAAGGAAAATCCGGAGTCCAGCGAAAAGTAGAAGTAAAGAGGAACCGTGGAGAGTAGTTTACGCCCGGTACCACTGGGGGCGGGGTGTCCCTTCCCAGCCATGGATCAGCAGGTTCAGTTCTTCGGGACGCAAACAGCGGCTCGGACCTTCCCCAGTGGGCCAGCCGAAGGTGCTTTTTTCCAAACGCTTGGTACACACCCACAGCCCCGAGCCGTCCCAGACCAATAGCCGAAGCCGCGTACGACTACGATTCGTGAACACAAAAAAGTGGCCCGAGAGAGGATCCTGTTGCAGCACGGTTTGCACCCGAGCATACAGCCCGTTGAAGTTCTGGCGCATATCGACTGGTTCCAGAGCCACAAAGATGCGCGTTGCTGTCGATGGACTCAGCATGACGGGCGCACCGTCTTCAGCAACGACGCGATCCATGACGGCGTGGCGACCACACCGAGCCGCACCACCACCCCGTCGGGTAACTGGACTTCAGCCGCCCACGGGCCGGTGGCTGCTACCGAAGGCAAAAGAAGTTCTTGAAAGCCGGTAGTTTCCCTGCCGAGCGAACTCTCGTGGGCCTCCTTCTGGATCCAGTTCCGCAATGTTCCCAGCTTTAGGCCTTGCTGCTCGGCGAACTGTAGTGCGCGTAATCCGCTGGAGCGATACCGGGCAATCCACTCCGCGCGTTCGTTTCGGTTGCAGTAGCGATGTTTCTCGATGCAAGTGGTTTCCATGCCGGTAGCTTTGCACCGGCATTAAGCGGCCGCAAGGTGCACCCTGTTTACCGCTTACTTTCCTCTTCGGAAACTTGTTGGTAAGTTCTTTCGAATCAACAAATCGGTCTCGACAAGTTTCTGGCACCAGTGAGGCGTCGAAGACGCAGTCGGGGCTAATCGGGAGTTAGCACGGCGAACTAGTAGTAGTTTATTGTACGCAAGCTAATTTCAACTATCTTTGGCTTCATAGGATCGCTCTTCGTGTCCCAAACGATTACTTTTTTCTCGGTCCAATTTCCAGATGAGTCGTTCTGATACTCGGTGGTCGATTTATCGAGTATCTTCCCGGAGGCATCGTAATTGACCTGGCCTGTCGGCCGACCAGTCTCGTCGAAAGAATAAGTGCAACGGATGTAGCTTGAATCCGACTTTTGGACCACCTCAGTCAGGTGGCCGCGCGCATCGCTCGTTTGGTAAGTGTGACTTTTTGTAGAAGCGGAGTATCTATCTTCTACCGATGTTCCGTCCCGCCTGCGTTGGCGCTCATTATAGGAGCCGTCGGCAAAGACAATCTTGTCCTTTTCTGGGACCCCATTTCCATCTCTCTGAATGACCCAGTTTGTTTCAGGTTCTCCGTTCATCGTTGAAATTTGATGGGTTATCCCTGTCTTGGAGTTTGTACTCTCGATAACCTCTCTCGTGTTCTCTGTCTCATCGGCGTGATGCTCTCTAGCGCGATAAGTAGTTGATTCGTTCCGCTTTTCCAAGAATTCATTTGTAGATTGTTGGGTGAGAACTCCATCGTCATTGTATGTGTCTGTTTCGATGACCTTGCCATCCGCATCGAAAACGTTTTGGATAGAAAAATTCTCGAAGGGAGCAGTGCCCGTCGTCTGCGATTTAAATATCTGCTCTCCGTTTCGGCTCATAATTGTGTCTACAGTTCAGACACTAGCGAATACCCGGCTGACGCTCAATAGGGTCGCGGCGTTTCGCTAGCTCCTCCGTACATTTTTGGCTCACCCTACGATTTTGTTTGTTGACTCTCGCTTAGCTGCATGTAATAGTTAGATATATACATGCAGGATAGGCAGCAACACCGGAAGCTCAGCCGTTTGCGCCAGGAACTGCTCGAAGTTTTGGAGCGGCTACGGAAGACTCTCGAAGTTGTCTTGGCCCGCTCTCCGTTGGTCAAGGGCAGTGTTTATCAGATCGCCCGCCGCTGTGGAACGCCTAACTGCCGTTGCACCCGCGGCCAACTGCATCGCAATTTCGTTCTGACTTGGAGTGAGCAGGGGCGCCACCGCATGCGTTCCTTGCCGCCCCCACGGGTCGCCGAGATCCGTCAGAAAAGTAAGGAGTATGCTCGATTTCGTCGGGCCCGCACCGAAGTAGCGGTACTTTACAACCGCATGCTGGCCCTGCTGGATCAGATTCAGGAGTTGCGTCGCGAGGCACCTGGAGATGAGTGAGTCGGCGCTGTCGACATCCGCCGCCATGCTGTTTGAGCTGCGATGATGCGCGGGTGCTCGAAGCGTTTCGCCGGGGCGAGTTTGATTATGTCGATGCCATCGGTGAAGTCAGCGAAGCCGACTTCTTCCGAGTCATCACCGAGCGGAAGATTTTGGACAAGCTGGCCCAGAGCTACCCCTCACCGCGCGAGCGGCACGATGTGCCCTTGTGGGTCTATATGGCCAGCAACCTGTCGATGCGTTTTCACGGCGAGCATCACTTTCATGCCTTTCCCTTCCTAGTGCGCTCCAGCAGCATGATCGAGGCTTTTGGTCCGGCCATGGGCCACAAGGCCACCCATCCGGAGACCGGCGACATCTCCCTGCGCTGTGCGGGGTTTAATGAAAAGAATTCCTACGATCGCCAGACGCCCTGCGACCAGGATTATCTGCGCAAGCTGGCTGGGGATACCGATGCACAGTTACTGCAGAGCTGGTTCAACCGCGAGGTGGTGGGAATTTTTAAGCAGCACCACGCGTTCGATGCCGAAGGGATCTTTATTGGCGATGCCAGCTATCTGTTCGTGCCTGACAATGAGCACTACGAGGGCTCTTCGCGGCTGCTTTTCGATGAGCAGAATCATCCGGTGGATTCCGCAAAGCTGACCCACGAGCAACAGAAAGCTTATGACTGGCGACGCTGTTACAAGCTGGTGACCCTGCTGCATACCAATCGTGCGGGGGAGTTCTTCTTGTATGGCGGGCTGCGCCTGACGGCGGGCAAGGACCATGAAGCTCCGGTGCTGTATGAGCTGGTCGATGAGTTTGTGCAATGCCATGGTCGCGGGGTGATGAAGCGTTTGATTGTGGATCGCGGCTTTTTGGATGGCGGGAAGATCGGCCATTGCAAACGCGATCTGGGAATCGACGTGCTGATCCCGGCGCGCAAGGACCTGGAGATCTATAAGGACGTGGTGGGCTTGGCCGAAGGTGGGTTGTTATCGTTTCAGCCAGTGCCGGCTGCACCGGCTCGTGCTCCGGCGGTCCCCGTGCACCGCCCGGAAAAGATTCGCAAACGGGAAGAAGCTCGCCAACGCACCTTGGCCAAGCGCAAAGCAGAGGCCGCGCAGAAAACGCAGGAAGTGCAGAAAGTCCGCAAGCCGAGCCCGCTGGGAACGCCGTCCCCGGAGCGGGTACGCAGTGAAGTGGCGGCGGTGCTGGACCTGCAGACGTTGACCACTTGCCCGGTGCCGATCCATGCGGTGGTCAATCGCGAGATCTACAGCGACGGTCACCGGGAGCACTGGGTGCTGCTGGATACCGCTGCCATCCCCGAGCCCCTGGCCACTCGCCAGGAATATGGCCTACGCACCAGCATTGAAGAGCGGCATCGACAGCTAAAATGTTTTTCCGATTTAGCCGGGTTCACCTCGCGAAGGCTCTCCCTGGTCGTCAATCAAGTGGTGTTTGTGTTGCTGATGTACAGTTTGTTGCAGTGGTACTGGCAACGGATCCGACGCCCGGAATTCAATCCGCGCACCACAGCTCGTGCCTTGGACCAGTTACGGCCGACGATGACGGTGATCTTGATCTTCTATCAGGCTTTTGTGGCACGCCTGGCTCCACTCGAATATCAAGAGTTGTTGCTAACACTAGAGGAAGAGGCGCGCCGAAAAATCTTGGCCAAGACACGACGACTTCGTCGCGGCCTAACGCATCAGCTCGATCACGCTCGCTCTCCCTAGCCACTGGTTATTCCAGCAAAGTGCAATCGAAAATGTATCGGCCGCTCGATCAGGCAAAAAGCGGCGCTTTCTTCTGCCGTGCAAACTTGTTCGCTCTCGCATCTCGTGAGAGTAGCATCCGCGTGACCGAGGATCCTCCCTTCTGCCCGAGTTCGTTGTTCGCTTCATCAAAACCTTTCCCTCGGCCTCCTGAGCTCCAACCGCCCGCTTCCGCCCCCTCTAATGTCTGAATTGCAGATAATTGTGTGTACCCACAGTGAACCGTCGGGCTTATAGCGATAAACTTCGAGCTGATATCCCCGGCGGTCGTAGACTTCAAAAGTCGAGCCGCGCGATTGGTGGAACACGCCGTTCTCATCGCTGAACTCTTCGATAAGGACTGTGTGGACGAGCCCTTTCAGCCCGACGGCAGTGGCTTCTTGGGACCAGGATGGAAGTGGTGCCAGGAGAATCAGAATCAAATCTAAACAGTTGGGTCGCAAATCTACTCTTTCTCGCTATGCCAGGAACATCATGGGCTCTTGGGCCATTGCTTGGCAATCATGCGTTGTACTGCTTCGTCGCAGGAGGGATTGCTCGGGTACGCTCCTACCCCTTTATGTAGACACCGTCCTGACCGCGAATGTGCCAAGTGGAAATCTCAGCCTTTGTACTGGAGCGTCAGTGCCGAAACCGGACATCCGATGATTTATCATTGGCCGTTCTGAGAGATGAGCAGAGCCACTCTGCCGTCGTATGCCAACCTGTCGCGGCTCCTCAGCGGCGGTTCGACTACCCTGGGCAAGTGCGGCCCCTCTGGGTCGATGCACAGACGTTTCTGGAAGTTAAGATCGAAGGCGCCCCCCGCCGCATAGCCGGCAAGATGCGTCCGGTGGAGATCTATTACCGCGACTACAAGTCCGGTAAATGGCTTGATGGTTCCCTACGTTCTCGAAACTACCGTGCAAGCGGCCAAGCAATCGCATAATATGACCATAGAGAATGTTGTGGTGAAACCCAAACTGGAGCATTCTCTCTTCACGGTGCCGAAGATTAAATAAGCATTTGGAGAGGGGGGAGTTCCAACCGAAATATTCCAACAAGTGCATGGAGATCTACCATGGCCGAAACAGTCGAGAAGAGTCCGTCGTTGGAAATGTCCGAACTATTTGCGGATCTTCCAAGTTCTGTCTGTACAGAAATCATAGCCACGGCTCGTCCTAGAGATTACGCATGCCGCCAGGTGATGTTTCTTGCTGGCGACCCGATAAAGGAAACACTCTTGTTGACTGACGGCCGTGCGAAGATAATTCAGCTCGCTGAGGGTGGCAGTGAAGTTATTCTTCGATTTACGGTTCCTGGTGAAGTGATTGGCGAGCTTGGTTTGGCGCCTGGGAGTACGCACTCCTCAACAGCACAAGCGCTCCAGGATTGCAAGGTGTTAGTCTGGGGCGCAGCGACCTTCGAGGCAGCTTTGGAACGCTTTGCAATCCTTCAAAGCAATGTAGAGCGCATCCTTGCACGGCGTCTGGATGAGCTAGAACGCCGCTTTTGTGAGGTAGCCACTGAAACGGCCTCGCCACGTCTGGCTCATGCACTGGTTCGTTTAACTGACCAAGTAGGTCACAAAGTGTACGACCACGTCGAAATCAATGTCTCGCAGGAAGCGCTGGCGCAGATGACAGCGATGACCTCGTCCACCGTCAACCGGCTACTCACCAAATGGGAAAATCAGGGCCTGTTGAAAGTTCGCAGGGAAGCTATTGAGATTCACAGTTTTTTACGTCTCTTGAGTTTATGTAAAGTTGCATAATCTCCTTGGTTCGAACGCTGCCGGTCGGGATGGAGGCGGCTATTCCTGAACCTAGTGCGGTTGGTGTTCGATCTCCAAGCGGCCGACGGAGCTAAAGTTGTAGGTGAAGAGTTTGCTTTTTGCGTCTTTTCAATCTCTCAATGTCGGGCCGTATTAATAGTCTGAACGACCGAGCTGACATGGGTAACAAGATTTTAGGATTCGTGAGGCCCGCGCGTCATTCTGACAGGTTGCGAACCGTCCCTCGGATCACGAATTCCGTGGGCAGGATTCGCTGGCTGAAGGTCATTCGCGGATGATGAAGCCGCTCGAGAAGCATCTTCATACAGGTTTCGCCGATCTCTTCTTTGTGGACTCGGACGGTCGAAAGCTGCGGGTCCATCAGAACGGCCTCTTCACGGTCGTCGAAACCCACTAGGCTGATATCGTCCGGCACTTTCATTCCGTGCCGCTGAAGCGATCGCCAAAGCCCATAGGCGATTTCGTCGTTGCCGGCTACTGCAGCAGTCGGTCGCGGCTGTCGCGACAGGATTCGCCCGGCGCTCTTTTGACCGAAATCGACGAAACTCTGAGGATTTCGGGCCATGATCAAGACGGATTTTAGTTTGTTTTCGCGCATTCCTTGCCGGTAGCCTTCGAATCGGCGATGAAGCCACGGGTAGGAAATATCTGCGGCGAAAACAATCTGGCGGTGACCGTTGCTGATCAGGTAACGCGTGGCTTGGAGCGTCCCATTGAAATCATCGAAGCCTACCTGGTCGTATTGCTGCTCTTCGCCCCTCCCGACGACATTGTTACTGAAGGCCACGAAGGGCATATGGATGGATTCGATCCTTCGGAGCAGATTCGGATAAATCGTCCCCGCGAGAATGAGTCCGTCAATCAAGCCATGCTCTTGAAGAACCGGAGGTAGGTCGATCCTATCGGGAGCCGTTCTTGGAGAATAATGCAGCGCGGCAAACAGCACGTGCTGTTTCAAGCCCGTGGCATAGGATTCGACGCCTTGCAGGATGCGTGCATGAAAGGGATGGAGAAAATCGCGGTTGCTCAGGAGAAAGCAGACCATTTCTGCGCGTCGCTTGAGAATCCGGCGGGCCTGCGCATTGGGGCGGAATCCCAGACGCCGGATGGCCTCAAGTACTCGCGCACGCGTTTCCCGGCTTACCTGGGAGCTGGAATTGAGCACGCGGGAAATCGTTCCTATGCCAACGGAAGCGGCCTGGGCAACTTCGCGAATCGTCGTTTTCCTTGGAACTGCTTCCATGGCAATACGGCCTTTTATTGCTTTGGCTTCTGGCTGGGCTCGGTAAGGAATCGTCAACCCCCTCTTCCCCGACCAAGTCTAACACACCAAAACGGTAATGGTATCGTCAACGGCCAACAGGGTCGCGGATCTCACGCGGGATAAGAATTTGGAAAACAGATGCAAGATATTGGTTTCACGAAGAATCTGACTTGACAGGGAGTTTTCGCTCAGATAGGGTGTGGAACCAGTTCCACGTGTATCGCCGGTTTTCTTTGTACCGGGGCTGGAGTCTTTTCGAATCGAGTGGGGTGACGTCATGAAAAAGTTTGGTTCGTTTTTCCCATGGATGCGCGGCATGAATAATTCTCATGCAATGAATACGGAAGAATTTGCAGCGCCTGCCAAAGCCGGTCTGGTCAAACTGTGGCGCCTGAGCATGGCCGCACTCCTCGGGACAATATTCCTGGGATTTTCTGCTCCTGTCATGGGGCAGGCGGTCAATGCAACTTTGCTCGGAACGGTAACGGACTCGTCCGGGGCCGCAGTTGGCAACGTGAAGGTGACGATCACGGAAACGAACACGGGGATCAGCCGTACCTCCCAGACGAACGAAAGCGGCAACTACGTATTTCCTGATCTGCCGCCAGGGACGTACACGGTCACTGCGGAACAGCCAGGATTCAAACGAGGGTCCAGAGCCGGCGTCGATGTGATCGTGAACACGACTGGGCGCGTAGATCTTGTCCTCCAGCCTGGAAACATTTCGGAAACCATCACCGTGGAGGCGGAAACTCCCATCCTTCAGACCGAGCGCGCGGACACGGGACGCAAGCTCGAAACCGTGCTCACGGAGAACGTACCGCTCGGCACCAATCGCAATTTCCAAAACCTTCTGAATATCGTGCCCGGCACGACGCGCGCCACTTTCCAGCATTCGCAGTTCTTCAACGCAAGCAGTTCGCTGCAGACGGAAGTCAACGGCCAACTGCGCCAGGGCAACAACTACCAGATCGAGGGCATCGACGACAACGAACGCACGGGTCTTCTGCAGATCCTGATACCGCCGATTGAAGCCATCCAGACAGTAGACGTGTCGACGAGCAATTTCGACGCGGAACTGGGCCGCGCGAGCGGCGCCGTTACCAACGTCGTCCTGAAGTCGGGAACCAACAACTACCACGGCGCTGCCTACGAATTCGCCAGGAACAACTATTTCAATGCCCGCAACTTTTTCGATAAATCCGTTGGACATCTGGCTTATAACTACTTTGGCGGCAATATTGGTGGGCCGATCAAGAAGAATAAGCTCTTCTTCTTTGCCGACTATCTGAAGGTATTCGATCACGAGGCAAATACCAACACGATCTCTATCCCAACACCGGCCTTCCGCTCGGGAGACTTGAGCTCTTCGACGACGCCAATCTACAACCCGTTCACCGGTAACTCGGACGGCACTAGCCGCCAACAATTGGTCGCTGCGTCCGCTCCTGGGATTGCTACGGTTCAGGGTCCTAATGGAATAACGGACCAAAGGGATGCATACAATCCTGCCTGCAAGACAGGCAGTTGCCCTAACATCGTCCCGCTGGCCTTGATTGATCCCATCTCCGCCAAACTTATGGCTTTTTTGCCGCCCACAACTGGTACCGGCAACACGAATAACTACTTTGCTTTGCTGCCCTTCCACAAAGATACAGATTTTGTTGATGCTAAGGTGGACGCCAACATTACCGATAAAGACCGCCTGAGCGCGCGATTCAGCTACCAGCGTCCATCCATTTTCCAAGCCCCCATATTCGGTATCGCCGGCGGACCAGCACAGAGCAATTTTGAAGGGACCGGCCTTCAGAACACGTATAGCGTCGGCCTCAATTACAATCGCTTTTTCTCGAATACTTTGGTTGCCGAGTTCCGCATTGGTGCAGGGTGGTACCACAATGAAGCTCACAACACTGATTTCGGCACGACCACTTCACAATCGCTTGGCATTCCCGGCGTCAATCTCGATCAGATAACAAGCGGAATCGTGGGCATTCAAATTAACGGCGGCACGTTTTCCAATCCGTTGATTGGCTTCTCGGGGAGTCTGCCTTGGATCCGGTCAGAAACGAACATTGACTTTGCCAATACCTGGACCAAGATTCTCGGCAATCATACGGTTAAGTTTGGCGTCGACCTTCGCCGGATTCGGGATGCTTTGCTCCAGGAGCAGACGTTCAGCCCACGCGGTCTTTATACTTTTAACGATGGTCAGACGGCACGTAACTGCACTGCTGGAGATGTGAGTCCTGGCTGCCCTGATCCTGCTCCTAACGGTGGCGCGTCGAAGACCAGTTTTACAAACAACTTCGCCAGCTTTTTGCTCGACGTGCCGGGTCAGGCGGGACGCGATCTAGCGACCTTCTTTCCCAACTATCGAGCCACGCAATTCTTTGCGTTCGTGCAAGACAAGTGGCTGGTCACACCCAAATTCTCGGCGGATATTGGAGGCCGCTGGGAGTTTTATCCACCCGCCACGCCCGTTGCGAAAGGAGGCTTTTCAAATTACAATCCCGGCGACAACACGCTCATCGTGAGCGGCTACGGCGGCATTCCGAATGACCTCGGGATCGCGACGCATTACAAATACTTCGCGCCTCGTATAGGACTGGCCTACCGCTTGAAGGAATCAACGGTATTTCGCGCTGGATTCGGGATCAGCTATACCCCGTTTCCCGACAACAGCTACGCGTACAATTTCCCGGTGCGTGCCAATAACGCCTTCAATCCAGCAGTTGCCAGCTTTGGTCCGGCAGTGCTTTCTGATGGGGTAACTCCGGCTACCTTCGAGCATGGTTTCCCCCCTCTCAGCCTCCCTGTGGTTCCGTCGAACGGCGTCATCACCAGTGTGACCAGCGCGGCGGCGGCCGCGGTGCTCAAATCTAACCTCTTTGTGGTCAATCCCAACTTCAAGAACCCATATGTGGAATCGTGGAATGCTGCGATCCAGCGGTCTCTGCCTTGGCGTTTCGTTCTCGATGTAGCGTACGTGGGCAATCACAGCGTCGACACCGTCGTTAATTACAACCTCAACGCGGCTACGGTAATTGGCCTTCCTTCCCAGAACGCAAATAATGGGCGTCCCGAGTTCCTTCCCTTCGGACGCACCGCGGCCACGAATCTCCTTTTTGCTGGATACTCGTCCAGCTACCACGCTTTGCAGGTGAAGTTTGACCGGCGGTTCACGGGCGGTTTTGCGACCACTACGGCCTACACATGCGGCAAAGGCATGGGCTTTCAAACCGGCGACGATGGCGGCCTTTCCTTCTATATCGATCAACGCCGCGATTATGCCCGGAACGACTTTGATCGCACGCAAACCTTTGTGCAGAGTGTGGTGTACGATCTGCCGTTTGGAAAGGGCAAAAGCTGGGTCTCTTCCGGAGTTGGCGCTGTAGTTCTGGGTGGCTGGCGCGTGTCCAGTTTTCTCACGCTGATGACGGGCCTTCCGCTTTATTTTACCGACAGTGGCACGTCGCTTCTGGCCCCGGACAACACCCAAACACCGGATTTGGTTGCTCCAGTGAAAATCCTCCACGGTATCGGCCCCAACAATCTCTGGTTCAGTGCGTCGAGCTTCGCTGCTCCAGCTCCCCGTACATTCGGCAACGTGGGGCGGAACTATCTCAGCGGGCCCGGCTTTTTCAATCTGGATGCTGCACTGTCTAAGTCAATCCGGTTTACGGAACGCTACAATCTGGATCTGCGGCTGGAAGCATTTGGCGCGACCAATACGCCGCAGTTCTTCTTCGCTAGCAATGGTGGCTCTGCGGCGGGGCTGACGCGGACTAATACCAGTAGCTTCGGGCACATCTCGAACGCCACTGGCGGTCGGCAACTTCAGCTCGGCGCAAAGTTCAACTTCTGACCGGGTTGCCGTCGACAAACCAAACGCGCCAGCTGGGCAGCTTGAGTCACGGCTGCTCTGGCCATTCAGTCAATTGTTCAGGAAAGTGAAACTATTTGCAGATCGAGGTCTATCCCTTTGATAGCATCGGGCTGGAGGAGCCTTTATGACGTTTTGCGTTTCACGTCGTGAGTTTCTTGGTGGTCTGGGGGTGATGACAGCCGCAACGGCCCTACCTGCGATCCCAGGCTATGCATCTTTGGTTCGGCCGCTCTACCCGCCGATGGACTTATCGTATTTCGACACGCCGATTGCGCCCGCCCCTGCCGACATTCTGTTTGGATATGCTTCCATAACCTGGGGCGGAAACGACCGCCAGGCGATCGAAGATATCGCGGCGCTGGGCTTCCACGGAATTCAACTGCGCTCCAATGTCATCAAGGAATTTGGCAGCGCGTCAGAATTGCGGGACCTGCTCGAAAAGCACCAACTGAAGATGGTTGCGCTCTCGAGCGGCGGCGTACGTATTGACCCCGCGCTCGAAGCCGAAGAAATTTCCAAGCACACCGCCAATGCAAAATTTGTGCACGATGTTGGGGGCCTCTATCTCCAAGTCACCGACGAACGTCCAAAGGACCGCGCCATCACGGCGGCGGACTATAAGCGGTTGGGACGGCTGATATCGGAAATCGGGAAACGCACCGCCGACCTGGGAATCTCCCTCGGATATCACAACCACATGGGTTCACTCGGAGAGCGTCCCGAAGAAGTGGATCAAATCCTGCAAGCTGCGGACCCGCGCTATGCCAAGTTGGAGTTGGACGTGGCGCACTACTTCCAGGGCGGCGGCGATCCGGCGAAGGCGATTGAGAAATACAGTGACCGTTTGCTTTTCCTCCATATAAAGGATGTCGAACCGTTATCCGATACCGCAGATGCGAAGCGCCCCTATCGTTTTGTCGAACTTGGTCGGGGGAAGGTGGATCTCCCGGCAGTATTCGCTGCTTTGCACAAAGTGAATTTCCGCGGCTGGGCCATCGTCGAGCTAGACGTCGTGCCCGACAAGACGCGTACGCCCAAAGAGGCGGGAGCAATCAGCAAGAAATATCTCGAAGAAAAGCTCGGGGTGACGGTATGAATTCGCCCTTCCGGATTGCCGTTATCAACGACGAAATCAGTCAGGACTTTGGCCGCGCCTGCGAAGTAGCTTCGAAGGAATTCGGCATGGAATGGATCGAGCTGCGCGGCATGTGGAACAAGAACCTGCTCAAGCTGGACGCAAAGGAAATCGAAGAAGCCCGGCGTATTCTGGAAAAGAACAAGCTGCGTGTGACCGACATCGCTAGCCCGCTTTTCAAAGTGGATTGGCCAGGCGCACCGAAGTCGAAGTACAGCCCCAAGCGCGATCAATTCAACGCTGACTTTACGTTTGAGCAGGAGGAAGAAGTGCTTGAACGAAGTATCGAGCTGGCGAAGGCGTTCCACACTGATCGCGTCCGATTCTTCGATTTCTGGCGGCTCGATGACCAGGCGCCGTATCGCGCGGCCATAAATGAAAAACTGCGGAACGCGTCTGAAACAGCCGCCAGGAAGAATGTCATTCTGGTTCTCGAAAATGAGGCTGCTTGCAATACCGCAACTGCGGCTGAAGCTGCCAAGGTCCTCCGTGCGGTACGATCTTCTAACCTAATGCTCAATTGGGATCCGGGAAACGCAGCGGAGCATGATGAAAAGCCTTATCCGGATGGTTACGATCTTTTGCCGAAGGATCGCATTGGCCACTGCCATTGCAAGGATGCGGTAAGAAAACCGGACGGCGGTGGCTACCAATGGGCGGCGATGGGCCGCGGTATCATCGATTGGGTCGGGCAGTTTAGAGCACTGAAGCGCGACGGCTATCATTTCGCCGTAAGTCTCGAGACCCACTGGCGCGGCGCGGACACACCGGAGGAATCGACGCGACAGAGTTGGGCAGGGATGAAAAAAGCGCTGCAAGACGCTGGAGTGCTTTAGTCCCCTGCCTACCGGGGCGAGGCAGACGGACAGTGAGGCGCGTATTTCGTTCGAGATTCAAGAATTGGGAAATGGTTTTTCGCGCACGTTCATGTTGATGACACATACGGACAGGCGGGTATTCCTTCAGCGCTTAGCAGTGATGGTGGCTGCGCTACCAGCGGCCTTGCGCGTTGCGGGCGGGCGCTTGCCGATCGGTTTTTCGACGCTCGGTTGCCCGTCCTGGGACTGGCTCAAGATTCTCGACTTCGCCCAGCAGAACGGTTTTGCCGCTGTGGAGCTTCGCGGACTGCAGGGAACGATGGACCTGCCTTCGCGGCCCGAATTTGGGGCGCCGCGCCTTGAACAGTCCAAGAAGGAGATCGCTGACCGAGGCTTGCAAATTTCCTGCGTGAGCAGTTCGGCCAACTTGCACAGTGCCGGCCAGCAGCACGCAGAGCAGCTTGCCGATGCGCGGCGGTTCATTGACCTCGCCTCGCAAGTCGGCGCGCCCTATGTGCGCGTTTTCGGCAACAACCTGATCGGACCACGTGCCCCGGCGCTCGAGCACATTGCCGCTTCACTGCGCGAACTTGGGAACTATGCGGGCCCCAAGAACGTCACTGTCTTACTCGAATCGCACGGAGACTTCACGGATGCTCCAACGCTTCGCGAAATACTTGAAACGGCTGGCTCGTCGCACGTCGGATTGCTATGGGATGCGCACAACACTTACGTCGATGGCAAGGAAGACCCGGCGGTTACCGTCAGTCAACTTGGGAGATACATTCGGCATACCCATCTGAAGGACTCGCGCATGGAAGGTGGCGAGGATCATTACGTCCTCACCGGGCGCGGCGGGGTGCCCGTGAAGCGCCAGGTGGAACTGCTAGTCGAGGCCGGATATGCGGGCTACTATTCTTTCGAATGGGAAAAAGCCTGGCATCCCGAGCTCGAAGAGCCTGATGTAGCGATTGCGGATTTTGCCCGGGTAGTGAAACAGTATCTTCAAGCCGCGACCGCGAAGCAGAAGCCTTCTTGACTGTCTTTCGAAATTGATCCTCAGAGGGAGACGACATGGCAAACAACTCTCGACGTGAATTCATAAGACAGGCGGCGATTAGCGCGGCAGTTCTGGCGGCCTATCCACCCTCGCGGTTGCTCGGCGCAAATGACCGCGTGCGCGTAGGGATGATCGGTGTGGGTGGACGCGGACAAGAATTGCTCAAACAGGTGCTCGGGGTTCCGAGCGCCCAACTCGTGGCCATCGCCGACGTTTACACGCGAAGCCGTGACGAAGCCAAGCAGATGGCGCCCGGCATTCAGACCCTTGACGATCACCGGCGGCTGCTCGACATGAAAGACATCGACGCGGTCATCGTAGCGAGCCCGCTGCACATCCATGCGCGGCATTTTCTGGATACGCTTGCAGCCGGCAAGGACCTCTATTCCGAGAAAACAATGACTTGGTCCATTCCGGAGGCGGAGGAATGCCTGGCGGCAGCGAGGAAATCCGACCGCGTGGTGCAAATCGGCTTGCAACATGAAAGTTCCGGCTCACTCGCCGACGTGCGGAAGTGGATCAAGGACGGAATTGTTGGAAAAGTTACCCAAGTGGAGTCCTGGATGAGCCGCAACACTCCGCACGGCAAAGGTCAGTGGGTGCGCAAGGTACCCCCGGACTGCACCGCGCAAAACATTAATTGGAAAGCTTTCCTGAACGGGCGCCCCGATCGCGAATTTGATCCCTTCAAGTTTATCAACTGGCGGTTGTACTGGGAGTTTTCAGGCGGAAATGTGACGGAAAACATGGTCCATCAAATCGCTTGGATCATGACCGCTCTGGATCTTCCCGAGCCTAGCGCAGCGTATATGTCAGGGGGGGTGTTTTCGGAGAAAGACGGTCGCCAGGTGCCGGACACGATCGTGGCAACGCTCGAATATCCCGCAGAAACAGTTGTCACGTGGCAGTCCACTTTCAGCAACAGTCATTACGGCTTGGGCGAGCGCCTGCTCGGGAGTGACGGCACCATCGAACATATATCCGGAGCAACCGACATGGTGACCGGAAAGTCTGCAGAGGGCACTCGTTATTATCCTGAGAAGGCCAACCGGCATGATGGGACGGCACTCATTGGAGAAACTCCGAATCAGAACCATATGGCCAATTGGATCGATTGCGTGCGAACCCGCAAGACCCCCAATGCGTCCGTTGAGATTGGCCATCGCTCGGCGATCGCAGCCCACATGGCGAACATCTCGTATCGCCGCAAGCAGCGCGTCACGCTGGAAATGGCGAGATCGCTTCAGCCAGAGTTTTGAGGCCGTGATCTGCCCCAGCTGTGTATCGTAGATGAGGAAGTGAGCGAATCATTCGCTTCCAATGAAATTGCGGCATCGTGGCGCGAAGTGATTGTGAGTGTCGCGTAGTCGCGGATTGTTTGACTAGTCGCACCTTCGAAGACATCGAGCCGCTGACCGATAGCGACCCGCATTTCTGCGGGAAAAAACCTGTCGGTGAAACGATTTTCACCCCTGAATACGTCTAATACCTGACCTGAATCCCTAGTTTGGGTGGCACGGGAATCGGTGCAAGCAGTCGTCATCAGGACTAGAGTAGACAAATAGCGGGGTGAGGCATCGAGATGGTGTTTTGGAACAGGCCTGTTCGTGAATCAGCATTGTTGATCGCAGCGATTTGCCTGAGTTTCAGCGCGGGAAGTGGCGCAGATTCTCAGTCTCCCCAGGCCCAAGCGGGGCAGCAGTCCTCGCAAACTCCCGCCGCGGCGAGGCCCGTCGGAACAATTAAGTCGATCTCGGGCAATGCCATAACTTTGACGACGGATGCGGGAAGCGACGTGACCGTTCAAGTCCAAGACGCCACGAAACTCGTTCGAATTGCGCCCGGGCAAAAGGACCTGAAGGAGGCCACGCCTATCAAGCTGGCGGACGTTCAACCCGGCGACCGCATTCTTGTGCGCGGCAAGCTTGCCGAGGATGGAAAATCCGTTGTGGCCGCGTCGATTATCGCCATGAAGAAAGCGGACATCGCTGAAAAACAATCGCGCGACCGCGAAGAATGGCAAAAACACGGCTTCGGAGGACTGGTAAATGGCGTCAATGCGGCCAGCAACACGATCAGCGTTGCCTTGCCTTCTGCCGGCGAAAAAAAGAGCGTTGCCGTTCATCTTTCCAAGGACACCATCCTGCGCCGGTATGCTTCGGATTCTGTGAAGTTTGATGACGCGAAGCCCGCTCCACTCGATCAGATCAAGCCGGGCGACCAGCTTCGCGCTCGCGGCACTCGCAGCGCCGATGGCAGCGAACTCGCTGCCGATGAAATCGTCTCCGGCACGTTTCGAAATCTCGCCGGCACGATTTCCGCGCTTGACGCATCCGCGGGCACCATCACTGTCCAGGATCTGGTTTCGAAGAAATCCATCACTGTGAGGATCACGGCGGAGTCGCAATTGCGAAAACTTCCTGCGCCAATGGCGCAGCGGATCGCCATGCGTCTGAAAGGAACTTCAACCGAAGGACAGTCGTCCGCGCCCACTCCGAGTGGCGCTGGCTCAACTGCGAATGCGGGGCAAACCCCTAAACCCAGTGGTCCGCCATCCGGCGGCTCGGAGTCTGGCGGGTCCGGCGGAATGGGAAGGCCCGGCGGCGGGGGCACTGCTGATCTGCAACAGATGATTAACCGTATGCTCGCCGCCACACTGGCGGACTTGCAGAAGGGCGATGCCGTCATGGTTGTGGCTACCGAGGGCGAGGCGAACGGCGTCTCCACTGTGATCACCATGCTTGGTGGAGTTGAGCCCATTCTGGAGGCTTCCCCTAAAAGCAATTCGTCCACAATTCTTTCGCCATGGAGCCTCAACAACGGAGGCGGCGGGGAAGCGGCCACACCGTAATGCAGGGTAGTCTTAAACCGGCAGTCTTAAATAAAGATATTTGCTCAGGAGATCTGATGAGTTTTCGGCCCGTTCGAGTTGTTCTTTTGAGTTTGGTTTTTCTTATGTCGATTTCTCCGATTGCCGGGAATTTGGATGCGCAGACTCCTGCTGGCGCACTGAATGGCGTCGTCACGGACCCCTCCGGCGGAGTGATCGCAAAAGCGGCCGTCCGTCTGACCAACGCAAGCGGAGCGTCACTGGACACCACCACCAATCGGGACGGCTTCTACGAATTCAAAGGACTGGTTCCGGGCACATACGCTGTGAAGGCCGTCGCGAAGGGCTTCGCCATTTTCACGCAGGAAGATGTCCGGATCCTCGCCGGGCAGACACAACGCTTGAACGTTGGCCTGCTCATCCAGATGGAGGAGCAAAAAGTGGAGGTTTCGGATTCCTCCACGAGGGTCGATATTGCTCCTTCGAACAACGCCGGAATGGTGGTCATGCAAGGCAAGGACCTCGAAGCGCTTTCGGATGATCCCGACGAGCTGCAATCCGAACTTCAAACACTCGCTGGCCCCTCTGCAGGCCCTAACGGCGGCCAGATTTACATCGATGGTTTTACAGGCGGCACGCTCCCGCCTAAGGCCTCCATTCGCGAAATACGCATCAATCAGAATCCGTTTTCCGCCGAATACGATAGGTTGGGTTATGGCCGGATCGAAATCCTCACCAAACCAGGCACGGATCAGTTTCACGGTCAACTTTCCTTGACCGGAAACACTTCTGCGTTCAATTCACGCAACCCGTTCGAAATCATCCCGGCGGGAAGTCAGCCGCCTGGCTACAGCTCCAGACAATTCAGCGGCGAGATCGGCGGCCCGCTCGTTAGCAAGAAGGCCTCATTCTTCTTCAATCTCGAGCGCCGCGATATCAATGAGCTGTCCGTCGTCAGCGCCCAGATCGTTGATCCGACGACCTTCGCCATCGTTCCATTCAGTGACGCGGTCAACAATCCACGCACACGCACGAACCTCAGTCCAAGAATCGACTATCAAGTCAGCGCCAGCAACACCCTCACCGTGCGCTATCAGTTCGAACGCGAAAATGAAACCAACAACGGCATTGGTCAATTCAATCTCCCGTCGCTCGCCTTCAATCAACTCAATACCGAACACCAATTCCAGCTCAGCGACACCCAGATTGTGAATGCCAAGACAATCAATGAAACTCGTTTCAGGTTCGTCCGCGAGACTAGCGGCCAAACGCCGCAAGACACGACTCCGACCATTTCCGTGCAAGCGGGCTTTGTCGACGGCGGCAACAGCAGTGGGCTTAGCAACGACATTCTTGATCGATACGAGGTGCAAAACTACACCTCGATGTCGCTTGGCAAACACTTCCTGAAGTTCGGCGCCAGGCTGCGTGTCAATCACGATTCGAACGAGTCGAGGTCCAACTTCAACGGCAGATTCAATTTCAGCGGCATTCAGGCGTATCAAACAACCGTGCAAGGTCTTAGGCAAGGAATGTCGATGGCGCAAATTATCGCTGGGGGTGGGGGTGCGAGTCAGTACTCGATCACCATCGGTAGCGCCCTTGCCGGTGTGACTTATTTTGATTCCGGCCTATACGCTCAGGACGATTGGCGCATCAAACCAAATATCACCCTCAACTACGGACTGCGCTACGAAAGTCAAAACAACATCGGTGACCATGCCGATTTTGCGCCGCGTCTCGGCCTCGCCTGGGGCATTGATGGAAGTGGAAAGAAGTCTCCCAAGACTGTGCTGCGCGCGGGTTTTGGCATCTTTTACGACCGCTTCTCCTACGACCTCGTGTTGCAGCAAGAGCGTCTGAACAACATCACGCAGATGCAATTCGACGTCGCTAACCCGCAATTTTATTTGAAAGATACTCCGGCCCTCCCGGCTCTCAAGCTGATGAGCACCGCCGCACCGACTCTTTATCAACCGAATCCGAATCTCCGCACGCCTTATACGATGCAAACTGGCGTGACCCTCGAGCGCCAGCTCACGAAGGTCGTCAATCTCTCGGTCACCTATTTGACATCCCGCGGTGTGCACCAGTTTTTTACCGAGAATATCAACGCGCCGATTTGCACGACCATTCCTTGCGATCCTGCGACCGCGCCACATCCGCTGGGCAACACCGAAAACGTTTACCAATATCAGTCAGAAAGCGTCTTCAAGCAGAACCAGCTGATCATCAACAGCAGCGTCCGCATGGGCACGAAGCTTTCCCTCTTCGGGTATTACACGCTGAACTACGCCAATAGCGATGCTTCCGGAGCAGGCAGTTTTCCTTCAACGGGCAGCGACATCAGTCTAGACTACGGCCGTGCACCGTTTGATATTCGCCACCGCGTATTTTTCGGTGGCACGATGGGCTTGCCCTACAACTTCCGGTTGAGTCCATTTCTGATCGCCAGCTCAGGAATCCCTTTCAATATCACCACAGGGAAGGATCTGAATGGCGATTCGGTCTTCAACGATCGTCCGGGGTTCGCCAACAGCCAGTCCAATCCGCAAAACGTGGTCACTAACAAATACGGGTCGTTTGATCTCGTTCCCCAGATGGGCGAAACCATCGTTCCTATTGATTCCTTGACCAGCGCAGGCCGCTTTTCTCTCAATCTCCGCCTGAGCAAGACTTTCGGCTTTGGCAAAAAAGCGGAAGCAGCAAACGCGGGCGCCGGGGGGGCTGGTGCGGGCGGCACATTTGGTCGCGGCCCAGGTGGCCCGGGCGACCGAGGTCCGCGTGGTGGCGGCGGTTTCGGCGGCCGCGGCATGGATGGCGGCGGTGCGAACAATAATCGCTACAATTTGACGCTCAGCGTTAACGCGCGAAACGTTTTCAATAACGTCAATCTCGCCACTCCCATCGGCAACTTGAGTTCGCCGCTCTTCGGCCAAGCCAACGGGCTTGCCGGCGGACCGTATTCTTCTTCGACGGCCAATCGCCGCATCGATTTGCAGGTATCCTTCAATTTCTAATTCCGCTAAAATCCCGGCCTGAGGCCGGGATGAAAAAGCGGAAGAAGATTTTAGACAAAGCAACAGAAGCGCGGCGAGCGGCGCGGAATTCCGGAATTGCACCGGCCGTTACCCGCGTCATTCCTGACAAACGGAAGCGGCCGGCGAAGCACAAGAAACAATCGCTCGAAACCGAACTCGAATGAATTCCATCCGCGTTTTTGCAGCAAATACATCGTAATTGCATTTCCTTCTTTCGGAAAGCGGGAGCACGTTCGCTACGCTGAGTACGAGATAGGCTCCTTACTTCAAAATTCTTCAGGCCCGACCGGGCCTAATTTTTCGAGCTTCATCCCGGTTTGTTGGCAGGGACTACCTCGTCGGGGCGGAATAGCGGCGCCAGAGATATCTTTTTGCGCTCGGCAAGATGCGCGGCAATCGTTTCCAAGTCTTTCTTGTCAAAGCCCATGCTGCTGACCTTGGCCGTGCCGCCGGTATCGATGAGAAAAATCGTGGGCACGTTGCTCAAGCCGTAGGCGTTGGAGACCAGGTAGCCGTTTTCGTCGTCGATCAGGATCGGAAACGTTATTCCGCATTCTTTCCCAAATTTCGTTGTTGATTGCGCGTCGTCCTGGGAAATACCGAGAAACGTTACGCCGTCGCCGGCATAACGTTTGTAGAGGCGTTCGAGGAAGGGAAATGTGAATTGGCACACGGGGCAGGAGCTTTTGAAGAAGGCGGCTACGACGGGGCCGCGCTCCAGCAGGGTGTTGAGCGAGTATTCCTTGTTGTCGAGGGCTTTCAGAGAAAATCCCGGAGCGATGTTTCCGGCAACGATGTGCGTCATGTGGTCCTGTTTTCCCATCCAGCGTGAAAGCCGCCGCAGAATTCCCATCGGCAAAGTGTATCGTAGGACGGGGTTGAGAGTCGAAAGTTGAAAGTCGAAAGGGAAGGGTGGGGAGATACCACGCGACGATTTGAGCATGCGTTTCTCAAGGCAAGGAGCAAGCGCCTACCCGGTAGCGTACGGGCTTCGGTGCGAATCGTCGCACCGAAGCGGTCGATGAGGAATCCCTTACCATCGACAAGGTATCCCACCGGCGAACGCCCTCGCGGCGGCGATGGCTTCGGGGTAGCGGTTTTCCTGAAATACATGATCGAGAGCATGTCCTGCGCTGGAGCCAGGTGTGGCTCACGTGTGGTTAGTTGCTGCAATCTGGTGAGGCTTCATCGTTGTTTCCGCCAGCGATGAGTTGTTGGATGGAGGCAAGCTCGCTGACGCCGGCGCGGAGCCGTTTGGTGGCGACGGCGGAAGCGAACAGCACAATCGCGGAGAAAGCGAGGACGAGGGAGAGGCGGGTGCGGCGCGAGGATTCGGATGCCGACGCGGAGGGGAGGAGCGCGCCGACGGCGAGTCCCATGACAAGCCCTCCGATGTGGGCGGCGTTGCTTATGCCGGGGATGGCCGCTCCGAATACCAAATTGTAAGCGATAAAAGTGCCGAGGCTGCCGAGCATTTTGCTGTTGATTTGGAGATGTGCGGGCGTCTTCTTCAAATAGACGAAAGAAACGAGCACGCCTGCGAGTCCGAAGATGGCGCCCGAGGCGCCAGCCCCGGCAGCGAGCGGATGCCAATAAACGCTGGCGATGCTCCCGAAGATGCCGCTGACGAGGTAGACGAGAAGATAGGAGAAGCGGCCGAGGAGGCGCTCGGCCGCGCGGCCAAGATTCCAGAGGCACCACATGTTGAGGCCGAGGTGAATCAGGCCGAAGTGCACGAACATGCTGGTGACGAGGCGCCACCACTGGCCGTTGAGCGTGAGCGGGCCAAAATCTGCGCCGAAAGAGATGGCTTGTTGCGGAGTGGGATCGAAGGCGGAGACTCCGCGGAGCACCATGATGGCAAACACCAACACGCTCGCAGCGATGAGTGCGACGGTCACGGGGAATGAACCGGGCGAGAGTGTGTCCCGGGGCGGGGGCAGCGAGGCCCGAGTGGATTGCACGAGTTGCTGGGCGCAGACGGGGCAATGGAGGGATGAGGACGAATCGCCGAAGTCGCGTTCGAATTCCTTGCCGCAGGTGGCACAGCGCTGGAGGGGCATGAGAGGGAAATGGTAACAGGTTTTTTTGGGAAGGGAAAAAGGCAGGGGAGGGAAGCCGAGAGTTGAGAGTTAAAGGTTGAAAGATAAGAGTTAAATTCAAGAAAAGGACTTAACACAGAGGGCACAGAGAACACAGAGTTCACGGAGAAATCGAAGAGAGAAATGGCCGGATCGGCAAGCGGAGAGAGATCAGTGGATTTGTTTGGTTTTGCGGGACATGTAGTCCATGAGGAGATATTGGCCGAGGGTGTAGGGAGTGGTGAAGTAGGCTTTGCCGCGGCACATTTCGGTGATCTTCTGGACGAAGTGGACGAGGGAATAGTCGCTGGCCAGCATAAAGGTGTTGATCATGATGCCGGCGCGCTTGCACTTGTTTACTTCTTCGAGAGTTTGGCCGACGACGAAGGGATCGAGACCGAAGGCGTTTTTGTAGATGCGGCCGTCTTCGAGTGTGAGGGCCGAAGGTTTGCCGTCGGTGATCATGACGATTTGGCGCATGTCTTTTTTTTGGCGGAGGAGGATGCGTTGGGCCAGACGAAGGCCTTCGCGGGTGTTGGTGTAATACGGGCCGACCTGGACGCGGGCCAGTTCGCTGAGGGGGACTTCTTCTGCGGAGTCATGGAAGAGGACGAGGCTCAGCGTATCGCCGGGATATTGCGTGCGAATGAGATGCGAGAGCGCCATGGCGACACGCTTGGCGGGCGTAAAGCGATCTTCGCCGTAGAGAATCATGCTGTGGCTGCAATCAAGAAGGACCACGGTGGCGCAGGAACTTTGGTACTCGCACTGGTGGACCATGAGATCGGAGTAAGTCATCTCGATGGGGACCTTGGCGCCTTCGCGGCGGACGGCGTTGAAAAGCGTTTCGCTGATGTCCATGTTGAGGGTGTCGCCGAATTCGTAGTGGCGTGAGGCGCCGCCGGATTCGACGCCGGTGGAGAGGTCGCGGGTGTCGTGACGGCCGAAGCTGCTGCGACCGAGAGAGCCGAGCAGATCCTGAAGGGTCTTGAAACCGAGAAAATCGATGGTCTTGTCGGTGATTTCGAAGCGGGCTTCGGTCTGGCGGTCTTGCGGATCGCCGAGTTGGCCGCGGGCGGAAGTTTGCGGCGGCGGCGTGACTTGCGGAGGCTGCTGGGGATTGATGAAGCCTTCGTTGGCGAGGCGTTCGGTGAGTTTATCGAGGAGATCGTTGACGGCCTGGCTGTTCAAGGCGCCGGGATCGCGGAGCATTTTGCGGAGTTCGTCGCTCATGGCGTCTTCGGGAAGCAGGTCGCCTTCTTGGAGGGCGCGAAGGATGGCTTCGCGCAGAGCTTCCATGGAGCGCTCGGGATCCATCTGAGAGACGCCGTAGTATTGCGACTCGAAACCGCTTTGGAGAAAGAAATCGCCGAGGCGCTTGATGAGTTCTTCGAGGTCGATGGCGTCGGCGGGTTCGCCGACGTATTTGCCGTAGCGGATGAATTTCATGGGGTGGGCCTTAAGAAGTTGAAAGTCGAAAGTTGAAAGTCGAAAGTTAAGAGAGAAAGCGCCGTGATCGCAAGGCGCACGTTGCGTGCGCAAGAAGCGGCCCGCCTCAGAAGGCGGGCCCTACAAACAGCGGCGGAATTGTGCACTGTGGGCATCAGTTGAATTGGCGGCGCGGTGGGCGGCCGGGAGTTTCGCGTTCGCGCTGATCGGGTTGTTTGGGCTTTTCGGCGTAATAGCCGCGCTCTTCGCTGCGGCCGATGCGCCGATGGGCCCACAAACCTTCAAGGATCATTTCGGCGGCGGCCGCGGCGGCGCCGGAGTCTCTGCGATCCTGAACGCCGAGTTTGCCGATGTGCTCCATCAGGCCTTGAATTTTCGCTAGCTGATGATGGCGCTCGCTGGTGGTTGCCAGATCCGGAAGCTTTAGTTCGCCGCCCAGTTCGAACCATTGGATGACGGGCTGAAAGTTGATATCGGTGAAATGCTTACTGAAGACGCGGCCGACGGCGGTGCGAATGAGTTCGCGGGCGATGGTGTCCGCGCCCTTGAGTTCGCCTTCGTATTCGAGTTCCATTTTGCCGGTGATGGCGGGCAGGGCGGCGTAAACATCGGCGACACGGGCTACGACTGACTTTTCGCCGTTGCGAGCGGCGCGCTGCTCGGCGCTGCTGACAAGGCTTTCAAGAGTAGTAATGGGGAGACGCTGGCTGACGCCGGAGCGGCGGTCGACGCGCTTGTCTTCACGAGCTTGAAAGGCAATTTCTTCCACGACCTGGCGTAAGTAGTGCGGGACGTCGATCTTCTTGCCGGAATCGCGGCCCACCCAGGCTTCCTGCGCCGTGATGGTCATTCCTTCTTCGAGGCTGACGGGATAATGGGTGCGAATCTCGGCGCCGATGCGGTCTTTCAGCGGCGTGATGATTTTTCCGCGCGCGGTGTAATCCTCGGGATTGGCGGTGAAAACGAGGAGAACATCGAGCGGGAGGCGCAGGGGATAGCCCTTAATCTGAATGTCGCCTTCTTGCATGATGTTGAATAGCCCGACCTGAATTTTTCCGGCGAGGTCGGGGAGCTCATTGATGGCAAAGATGCCGCGATTGGCGCGCGGGAGAAGGCCGTAGTGGATGGTGAGTTCGTCGGAGAGATCGCGTCCGCCGCGAGCGGCGCGAATGGGATCGACGTCGCCGATGATGTCGGCCATGGTGACGTCGGGTGTGGCGAGTTTTTCGACGAAGCGATTCTCGCGGGGCATCCAGGAGATGGGAGTATTGTCGCCGTCGGCGGCGATTTTTTCACGGCAAGCTCGGCAGATGGGTTTCAAGGGATCGTCGTTGATTTCGCAGCCAGCAACGACGGGCATCTCCTGATCCAATAGGTTGGTCAAGCCGCGTAGAATGCGGCTCTTGGCCTGGCCGCGCAGGCCGAGAAGAATGAAATTGTGGCGAGAGAGCAGGGCGTTGACGATTTGCGGGACGACGGTGTCTTCGTAGCCGTGGACGCCGGGGAAAAGCGTTTCGCCCTTTTCGATGGCACGAAGCAGATTGCGGCGGATTTCATCCTTGACGGAGGGGGATGCGCCGCGGGGATCAAAATCGGGAATGCGCTTTAGGTCGCCCAGGGTGCGCGGTCTGGAATGTGCTGAAGATTGCATCGATGTGCTTGACGTCATTTCGGTCCCGTTCCGCAGTCCCCGCCTGGGCCGGGGACCGCACCACACCAAACTAATTCAGACCATGTCCGTTACCACCAGCGCGTTGGCGCATGGCCCCTGACTTCTGTAGATGCGGGGCCCACTCACGGAGGTACGCTACCAGGCGCTCCTGGCGGTCCGCCTCCGACCGAAGCTCCAGGATTTGCTGCTTCCACAATAAATCCATCGGCAGCGTGGCGGCAACGAGATAAGAGAGTTCCTCAGGTGAGGCGGCTTGGAGATTCTTTGGATAGTCGTCGAAGATCAGGGTGTGGCAGGCTTCGAAGAGTTCGACGAGTTCGCGCTGGACGCGCGGATTGGCGGAAGTCTCCCGGTCCTCCAGGTAATCGACGTGGCCTTCCAGAAGCGGGTCTTCGGTGACGACTTCCACCACACGAAAGGGAGCGCGGCCGGCAGTGAGAATGTCCATGCGGCCATCTTCGTAGCGTTTTACGACGTCGACAATTTCGGCGGTGCAGCCGACTCGCGCGACACCCTTCGGAAGAGAAAGAAGCATGCCGAATTCCGACTTTTCTTCGAGACAGTTTTTCACCATTTCGCGGTAACGCGGCTCGAAAATATGCAGGGGAAGGTCTGCGCCGGGAAGAAGGACGACGTTCAGAGGAAACAGAGGAATTCGTTCAGGCCGCATGGGTCGCAGGAAACATGATACCAGAGGAACGATTGGTGACTCGTGACTGGTTTCCAGCGACCGCCGCTCAATTCCTAGTTGTCGAAGCGAGTGCCGTTGCCGAATAGAAAGGGGGGGGCACGCTTAAACCGCAAGTTATTTCTCTTCGTTGACTTGCCGCGTTGCAGCAACCTAAGATGAGCGCCTGGTGGCGGACTCCTCATCGCTCACCGGCCAAATCATTTCCGACAACCGAATTGTCGCGAAACTCGGCGGCCGCATGGTGTTATTTATAAGGGTGTAACTGTCTTTTGCGTATTACGTAATTTAAGAGGAGGCAATATGAATCGAGGACGGACGCTAAAGATTGTGTTGGTGTTGGTGGGATTGCTTTTTTCGGCTGGCGTTTATCCCGTGACGGATTCTTTATGGCACGCGAACCAGTCGATGTATGCCGAGGTTATGATGCTTAGCCTCTATGTTGCGCTCGGCATTTTCCTGCTGATAGCAGTGCGCAACCCTTCGGCAAATCGCAGCCTGATCGCCTTCACCGCATGGTCGAGTTTCGCTCACGCCGCTGTTATGGCGGTGATGGCATTCCAGAAGGCGCAGGAACGCGGAGAACTGCTGATCGCCGTGGCTGTGCTTGGCATCATCGGTGTAGCCCTGATCGTGCTGGCTCCGGCAAAGCAGCCAGACGAGCGGGCATCCGCAGCCGGTGTGTAGGCTCACACTCTCGGAAAACGCCGAGCCCCACAGTCCCTTCCTACAGCAATTCACCCTGCTAAGTTGACTGGTAAGCTATTCAGGAGAGTTCGGTCAGGAGGGCTTCCATTTCGGAGCTGGCGTGTTGATCACCTTTTTTCGCGGCGGCGGCGATGCCAGTTGAGAGGATCTGCTTGGCTTCGTTCGTGCGGGATTCGCGGGCGAGGAGTTGGGCGTACATGAGATAAGCGGGGATGTAATCGGCATTGCGTTCGAGGAGCGCTCGAAAGTGGGCGGCGGCTGCGGCGGGGTCTCCACTGTTCATACACTCCATAGCGAGCCCGTAAAGAGAGAAAGCGTCATCGGGCTTCTTGGCAACGAACTCTTCCAGCATCTGGCGGCGGGTTTTCTTTTGTTCCGTCATGGTGGCGTCTCGTATTATACGGGTGGCGCCGGCGGCATCCAACTACGCGCAGGGGCAAGGGGTTCGAATGAAGCGGAAAACCGGAAGCGAGCAAGGACCTGAAACGCAGCTGCGGGGGAAACCGGTCAGCGCGTCACGGTCAGAGATGACGGAAATCGTACTGCCGGCGCAGACGAATCCACTGGGAAAGCTTCTTGGCGGACAGGTGATGCACCTTGTTGATATGGCCGCTGCTTTGGCGGCGCACCGGCATTCGAACAGCTATGTGGTCACGGCGTCGGTGGACTACATCGATTTCCGCAATGCGGTGAATCTTGGTGAAATTGTGAACTTGAAATCGCAGGTCAATCGAGTGTTCCGCACCTCGATGGAGGTGGGCGTCGAGGTCTATTCAGAGAATGCGATGACCGGAGAGCGGAAGCATACGACGACGGCGTATGTGACGTTTGTGGCGGTTGACGAGCACACCCGGATGCCCAAGCCGGTGCCGCCACTGATCCTGAAAACAGCAGGGGAGCGACGGCGATACCGGGAAGCAGCGGAGCGGCGGAAGACGCGCTTGGCGCTGAGATACGGTGCGGACGCGAGAAGAGGGGAATAGAGGTTTGGAGAGCGATGCTCTCAATGAGTTCGGTGGTAAGCGAAAGGCCGGGAAACTGAGTTCACATCGGTGTCGGTTGCCAAGCAGGGGCGCAGCATGCTGCGCCCCTGCGGGTGGCCAAACATTTATTAGGGGCGGCGCTCGCGTACTTGTTCGGCAACGGCCAAGGCCTGATCGACGCAGGATCCAACGGCAGGCCCTCGCAGATAATTACCGGTCAACAAGAGGCCCGGGAAGCGCGAGCAAACCTTTGCGACCGCCGCCAAGCGGTCGGCGTGACCGAGGTTGTACTGCGGCAGGGCGCGCGGCCAAAGGGTGACATTTGAAAAGATAGGCGCGCTCTCGATGAAGAGCAGAGGCGAGATTTCACGGTGGACGAGGCTAGCGAGTTCTTGAGGCTCCAACGTCGCAGCTGCTGAATCGGTTGCGCCTCCCACAAAACTCGTTAGAAGCGCATTTCCTGCCGGCGCCCGGCCGGGGAAAAGCGACGAGTTCCAGACTGAACCGAGGACGCGGAGCCGGGCGGAGCGAGGCACAAGGAAGCCGAAGCCATCGAGAGAGCGCCCGACATCCTTTTTGCGATAACCCAGAGAGACTACGGCGACGGGAGCGTAGTCGATGGAACTCAGCAGTGTTTCGAATGACGAATCGAGCCGGGAGAGAAGCCTCCCAGTGACGTCAGTGGGAGTCGCTAGGATTAAAGATCTAGTGGAAACAGATTCGCCGCCGCCATGGCTTTCCAGGCGGACATCGAACGAACCGTCCTTTTGGCAAGAGATTCCTGTAACGCTTGTTTGGGTAAGCAGCGCCGTGCCGAGTTTATTCGCCAGCGCGCGCACAAGCGTTTCGCTGCCTTCGCGAAAGGATTGCAGGGTGGGACGCTCCCGAGGGCCTTTCTTGGATTTTGCGAGGCGAATCATGCCGCGAATGATGCTGCCTGCAGTCTTTTCGGCTTCGTAGAGTTGTGGGAACGCGCTTCGAACGCTGAGCCGCTCAGGATCGCCTGCGTAGATGCCGGAAACGAAAGGCCCCACGAGGCGATCGAGAAGCTGTGGTGAAAATTTTCTGCGGACGAAGGCAGCAACGGATTCGTCAGCATTGGGAGGAATACTTTTCCCGAGGATGTCACGGAAGAGGGCCCATTTCGTCGAGCCATCGATGAGGGAACTCATAAAAAACGCGGGAGGACTAAGGGGCACGGGCCGGAGCTCGCCGTCGATCAGTACGTATCGCGGTGCACGGGGCGGGGCA
>Ga0193729_1000164_pt1 | contig 32224 bp, 35 predicted proteins | sample U1c2metaG_FD_143036 | JGI IMG/M metagenome (GOLD analysis project Ga0193729, IMG submission 143036) | Soil microbial communities from a riparian zone of the East river system, Colorado, United States - U1c2 | ecosystem: Environmental > Terrestrial > Soil > Riparian zone | place: USA: East River...
CTCGACGCCTATGTGGCGGTCGATGCCTCGGGAACATTCAGCGAGACCAAGCGCCAGGTCGGGTTGCTGCGCATGCTGCAGGCCGGCGTCATACTCTCCGACTACGCAACCTTAATGGTGGAAATCCTCAAGGACAATGCGCGACCTGAGGCTGGCGAGGTTTACGGGGCCATGGACATGCCTTGGGCCAAGCTGGTTGGCCAGATTGCCCAGGCCTACGGGAAGTAGCAGTTCATCGATCCGGCATCCATCTCACGCCAGCGCACGAGATAGACCACGTCGTCATGGGAATGTCCTTAATAGCGTCCACGCGCGGCGTAGGGCTGTTACCTGCTTACGCACAGAACCTTCTCACTCGGTCTGTAACGAGTCGTCCTCTCAAGGGAAATACGCCGACTGTCGATCTGGTCCTCGGCTACAAAAAGTCGAACAAATCTCCCGCCCTAAAGCTTTTGCTTTCGAGATTGGACGAGTTGGTCGCTCGTGCCTCGAAGAAGACCCAATAAAACTCGGACTGTAACTTAGTAAAACGGTTCGGGCGCTGAATTTCGCCGGGTTTGTGCGCCCATCGCTCGCCTTTCTCAAAGGTTCGCTCGACCGCAATGCACATCCGTTAAATGTCGAGACTCGCGCAGCCGTGAATCACCGTGTCACTCGTGCGGCAGTTATGGTTCCAGTTCGTCGCTCTTCTCGTCCGCCTCGGCTGCCCGAAGCATTTGATCGTGCTCCGCCTCGCTGACGCCTTCTTCGAAAAGCTGGGCACTCTCGCTCCGTCCCTCGGCATCTTCATCTTCTCCGAGTGACTCTGTTGCTTGCCGCCCGGTCGAGCCCGGCACGGGATCCCAACCCTCCGATTCGGGTATGGATTCGACATTCTCTTCCTGCGGATCCGTTTCCGCTTCTCCCGTCAGCTCACGTTTGGCTTGTTGATAGTCAGCCTCGGACGGTTGGGAAGGATGACCGTTAATAGCGGCTAGCTCGCGCGCACGGGCTTCAACCATCGCAGGTGTCACCGTCCCGATCCCGGCAGCGTTCTCCATTATAATACCTTTATTTAGGGGATTTTTCTTCATACTTTAACCAGTCTGGCTGTCGTCCCGCTCCGACGCAACAGTATTACAGGGCTGGGCAGGCATTTCCCTATTCGTATTTACCTTGAGTTTCGCGACGAGCACGGCGGTGAGCCTCGTCGCGAACATCACTCGCGATTCGATCGACACGCACTAACAGGCGGGAGATTTCAAAGAGCCGCAGCCGGGCTTGTCACCGACTCCGCAAACTCCGGAAATGCCTTGATCGGCTGCCATGGCGGTATCCATAACCGCGATCATAGTAGCCGTGCCTCCCGTATCCATAATAACCGTACGGGTAATAGTCGTAACCGTAATATCCGTACGGATAGCCCCAGTCCCACCACCCCGGATAACCGTAGCCGCCGATGAAGACATCATTAGAGAATCCGTGATGGCGCCAGTTGCCACCCCAGTTCCGCCCACCGAAACGGCCACCACGAAAACCAGTGCCGTGGAAAGCGCCACCGCCGAAACGTCCCCCACGGAAACCAGCACCGCCGTGGAAGGCGCCACCGCGGAAGCCTCCCCCGTGGAACCCACCACCAAAACCGCCGCCGTGGAAACCACCACCGCCCCCGCCGTGCCCGCCTCCGCCCCCGCCGTGGCCAGCTGCCCATCCTGCGTGAGCGAGCGCGAGCGAGGTGATACCTATTAAACTCAGCAATTTAAACTTTTTCATACCTTAAGATCGTTACTCTTCGGTTTTGGAGCGATGGCGCAGCAGTGGGATCTTGTAGTCCCCCTTAAGAGTTGATCCTCACTCCCTCCTTTGAGATAGAAGAGGGTAAACAGCCCGATCGCATCTGTTTCATATTCTAACGTTCGGAGCGACTCGCCTATCCGACACCGCGGGGAAAACTTCTGCGCGATTACCCCGTGTCTATACATAGTCGAAAAGCGTCATGAAACCGTAGTCCATGTGCAGTTGCTGGTGGCAGTGGAAAAGCGTCAGCCCTGGATTATCAGCGATAAAGTCCACCTCGGCTTCCTCGTATCCGCCCAACATCACAACATCTTTCACGATTCCAGCTGTCGGCTTTCCGGCCAAGCTAGTCAGCTCAAAACTATGGCGATGGAGATGGATTGGATGGATATCGTCACTGGCATTGCGCATACGAATGCGATAGCGCTTGCCTTCCTTCAGGTGAAATGAAGCCGGGATCATCTCGTCGCTCATGGGGAAGGCCACGCCATTGATGGTCCACCGGTTAAAACCTTCCTCAGCGGCGTTGTCCTTCGCGAAGATCATCTCGATCGTCTCGTCCGGCGAAGAGGCAGTTGCACCGGCCTTCGCGAAACGCGCATAGTCCCAACGAAAGGGCGGTGGTGCGATCCATTTCGGTTGTCCGCCGCGACCAGCGTATTCAACGACACTGCCCATGCCATGCCGGCGATCATCATCGGCGAGATCGCCTATGATCCAGACACCCGGATGATTCATTTCCACAATGGCCGAGATACGTTCAGCCGTGCCCAGCCACAGCACCGGCACCTGCGCCTGGTTCGGGACCGGATTGCCATCAAGCGCGACGACCTGAAACGAGTGGCCCGGCAGCGCAAGACTGCGAATCTCCGTAGCACTTCCATTCAGGATATGAAACAGGACGCGTTCCCCCTGCTTCACACGAATCGGCTCCCCGTGACCGAGCATGCGTCCGTTGATCGTGAATGATCCGTAGCCGACCTCGTATCCGTGGGGCGTACCCTTCGCGATCGAGGCTTTCATGGCCGACTCCCCCGTTTGTTCAAGCGACTTGACGCGAGTCGACGAAGACAGGAAATCCATGGCCATGTCGCCGCCGCGACTGAAAGTGGGCTCGAACTCCTTTAAGACCAGAAAGACTTCGCGGTCGTATCTGCCCGGATCCTGTTTCGGCTCTATGTACACCGGCCCCACTTGTCCGCTGTATTGTCCGGCCGCGAGGTTTGCGCCGGCGCGGTTGTGAGTGTGATAGAACCGCAAACCAGCCGGTCTGGGTGTGAACACTATGCGCCGCTTGCCATGCGCAGGAATAAACGGGGTCCCCTCCTCGGAAGCTCCGTCGACGTTTGTCGAGACCTTCTGACCATGCCAGTGCAACTGCTCCGGCGTATCGGTGTCGTTGGACACGTCCACCGTAACCTTTTGACCTTCCTTGAACCGAAGCAATGGCCCAGGGAACTGTCCATTGTACGTAGCGATGGAAATGATTCGCTTGGGCGCGATCTCAACCGGAGACGTTCGGATGCGCAGGGTGTAGTCTGCGGCAGCGGACTCGTTCGGCGAAACCACTGGCTCACTGTGCTGAATTTGCTCCTCCGTCTGGGCAAGGATGCCTCTGGGAGAGAGCAGAAATGCTCCGGTTATCACGCCCGTTGTCTTAAGGAATTCGCGGCGCGACTTCGCAAAGTCCTTCATTACATTCGCCTCTGAATTTTTCGCGTCGAATTCCTGGCGCAAGGGCAGACCGCTTGTGACATGGCGCGATCTGCCGAGGCGTCTTGAATTTAGGCTGCTTTCTTTGAGCTTTGCTGACCCTGCTTGAAGAACGCCAGCAATTCCGCATTGACTCGATCCTTAAGTGTAGTGCACATGCCGTGCGGCGCTCCTTTATAGACTACGAGCTTGGCGTCCTTGATAATCTTTGAAGAGAGCAATGCCGAATCTGCGATCGGCACAATCTGATCGTCGTCACCGTGCAGGACCAACGTCGGCACGTCGAACTTCGTGAGGTCGTCGGTAAGATTCGTCTCCGAAAAAGCCTTGATGCAAAAGTACGAAGCCGGAAAGCCCGCCATCATGCCTTGTAACCAAAATGATTCGCGCACGCCTTCCGAAATCTTGGCGCCGGGTCTGTTGTAACTGTAGAACGGCATGCTCAGATCCTTCCAAAACCGGGAACGATCCGCTTGAACAGCGGAACGAAGTTTATCGAATTCTTCGATCGGCGTGCCGGCGGGATTTGAAGGCGACTTCAACATCACCGGCGGTATGGCACCGATCAAGACGGCCTTGGCCACGCGCTTTGTTCCGTGGCGACCGATGTAGCGGGCCACTTCACCGCCTCCCGTGGAATGTCCGACGTGGATCGCGTCCTTCAAGTCGAGTTTTTTGACAAGGTCGGCGAGATCATCGGCGTAGGTATCGAGATCGTTGCCATGCCAGGTCTGCTCCGAGCGGCCATGACCTCGGCGATCGTGAGCGATGCAGCGGTAGCCGCGCTCAGCCAGAAAGAACATTTGGTCCTCAAAGGCGTCCGCCGATAGCGGCCAACCATGGCTGAAGACTACCGGCTGTCCCTTGCCCCAGTCCTTATAATAGATCTGCGTTCCGTCTTTTGTTGTAATTGTGTTCACGCGCTTTTTCTTTCTTGTTAATGGTTTACTGATGCCTGCCGCGTTTTATCTCCGATAAAAACCAAGTGCGGCGCTCGGTTTCATCGATCCAAACTTCGATCAGACTCGCTGTGGCAACGTCACGGTGCTCGTCACATACGTTGTGCGCCTCGCGCAGACGTGCGGCCAGCGTTTTGTTGTCGTCGGCCAACTCGGCAATCATGTCCGGCGGATCGACATAATCGGCGTCGTTATCGAGGACGCGCTGAATACGGGCGATATGGCCGATCGACTTGATCGTAAGCCCGCCAATCTTTCGAATTCGTTCCGCGATCGGGTCGGTCATGGCGAAAAGCTGGTCGCTATGTTCGTCGAGGAGTAAATGATAATCGCGGAAGTGCGGACCGCTCATATGCCAGTGGAAATTTTTAGTCTTTAGATAGAGCACGAACACGTCCGCGAGAATGGCGTTCATGGCGCCGGCAATATCCTTGGTGGCCGAACGTGTGAGATCGGTCGGTGTTGTTAGTGGAGCGTCGCGTCTCTGCCGAAGCTCTGCTGTTTTTGTCGAACCATTTTTACGCATATTATTTTTCCTGGTGTGGGTTTGATTTTGTTTTTTTCTGAACAGTTATAAACCGAGATCGCTTAATCCCGGATGCGCATCCGGACGGCGGCCAAGCGGCCAATGATACTTACGGTCCGACTCTTTGATCGGGAGATCGTTGATACATGCGTACCTGAACCGCATCAGACCATGATCATCAAATTCCCAGTTCTCATTGCCGTATGAGCGGAACCAATTCCCAGAGTCATCGTGCCACTCGTAGGCGAAGCGCACGGCAATGCGATTCCCAGTGTAAGCCCAGAGCTCTTTGATTAATCGGTAGTCCAGCTCTTTCGCCCACTTCCGCTTCAGAAATTGAATAATTTCCTGTCGTCCACTCGGGAACTCGGCGCGATTTCTCCAGCGCGAATCGATTGTGTAAGCCAGGGCGACCTTTTCCGGATCACGAGAATTCCAGCCATCTTCTGCCGCACGCACCTTCTGAATGGCAGCCTCACGAGTGAACGGAGGTACAGGCGGACGTATCGATGAGCTGTCTCCTTGCATCCTCGGTTCGGCTATCTGCATTTGCTGATCGCTCACATGGTTTATTTTGTTACGTCACGATATCGGCGGTCATTAAAACGCCGGCAATTGCGCGTCCGCAGGATTTTGCAGTGCCACCTACGAGGTGAGGGTTCATCCCTCTTTGGAGATAGAGGTGACTCCCTCTTTGGAGATAGAGCCGACTAATTGTAGGCGAACCTGCCTAACCGAAGTGAGAAGAAGAAGCGCCTAACGATTGTTGCTTGGTATCCGCGGCAAAGTCCCCGCAGCTTTCCCTCGGGCCTGCTCCGGCAGATAGTGCAGCTGCCTAAGCATATTTTTTTCTGACAACTGCGGTTTCATTGTACCAACTCGACCGGGTCGCCCTTAACAATCATGCCTTCCGCCAGCACGGCGCCATAAACGCCTGCCATCCCATTGTGAGCTTGGGCCACCTTTTTCAGCAAAGCTGGTGCTATCGCTCCCGTATCGGGATCCAGCGTAATCATCATGCAGCGCGGATCACGTTCCAGAATCGAGAGAATCACTTTCGATCCGACGCGAAGAGAGCGTCCGACAAAGCGGTCTTCGGCGAAACCTTCCGCTGACGTTAAATCCAGATAGATGTTTGCCCGGAAACGTCGCTTGTCCACCGTCGTGCCAGTCTCTTCGGCAAGCTGCCGCACCGATTGTAACGCAAGGAGCGACATGGGACGGCAGTCGGTGGCCGCGCGCTCCGAACGAAGTAATGTGAGCCGATGCTTATCGTCGACCCCATTGCGAAGCATGTCGATCAACGCAGGATCATCGATCGCCAGAGTGTTTCCCGCTGGTGTCTCCACATCGACCATCAGATCCGGGGGATCGGCGTAAACGGGAGTCACTCCGGGCCCGATGCTCTCCGCTTCTCTCAAATTGACCGGTGCTGCTGCTTTATCCGGGTGACGAAATCTGGGCCGAAATCGCATCATCTCGCGCTGGTCGCGAGCGGTGAAGTAGGGAAATCCCTTGGGGCTGGCCGAACTTCGGAAGGCAAAGAGGCGGTCGCCATAGACTCCTGAAAAGCCAGCGAAGATCTCGTCCAACTCTTCGCCGCGCATACTTTTCACCGGATAGCGCCAAAGGCTTTCCACCGTTCCGATGATGTTCATTGCCGGGACCCAATTGTCGACGCCACAAGATCAGGCAAGATCGACAAAGACGAGACTAAAATCAGCCGGGATAGAAATAGACGCGGACGGTCAAAGTAGAAGGCCGAGTGCGACCGGCGATTTTGAAACAAACCTTCGTTTCTTTCTGAGAAGCGCCTACAGCTGAATCAAGCCGCGGCGCGTAGCATTCGCTACCGCTTCGGTTCGGCTGATGACGTTCATCTTCGCAAAGATGCCTTTCACATGCGACTTCACTGTGCCTTCACTAATAAAGAGGGCGGAGCCGATCTCCTTGTTGCTTTTTCCCTGAGCCATCAGTTTGAGCACTTCAATCTCACGCCCGCTCAGCGTTTCGCCGCTGACGCGTTGCGCGAGTTTGGCCGCGAGGTGCACTGGCACACACGTTTCGCCGGCGTGCACGCGGCGAATGCAATCCATCAGGGCTTCGCGCGGCGCATCTTTCAGCAGATAGCCTTTCGCGCCGGCTTGAATGGCGCGGTAAATATCTTCATCCCCGTCGAACGTCGTTAACACAATGATTCGCGCTTTCTCATTGCCGGAACGAATTTCTTTGATCGCGCCGACGCCATCGAGCTCAGGCATGCGCAGATCGAGCAGCGTCACATCGGGGTGATGTTGCTTCCAAAGATTGACTGCTTCGCGTCCATTGCCCGCTTCCCCGATTACGGTCATGTCTGCTTTCCGAGTGATGAGTGAAACCAACCCTTCGCGGACAACGCTGTGATCATCAGCGATGAGCACCGTGATCCGAGATTTTTTTTTGTCTCTAACTTTCGGCATTTTCTTCGCAGCAGAGTTTCGTTTCTTTGCACGCTTGCTAGACTTCGCCGCTGCTTTCTTTTTGGATCTCATTATATCGATTCTCCGTTGCCAGGTAATACCACGGTGATCTTTGTGCCTTTACCACGTGAGCTGGTGATTTCCAATTTGCCGCCCATTTGCTCGATCCGCTCACGCATCCCGGAGAGACCCACACCATCATGTCCATCTTTGACTTTGAATCCATCGCCGTCGTCGCGAAGTTCCAGACGAAGTTCTTTCGCCTTGTAGCTTAGTCGCGTTTCGAAGTTGCGAGCGTGGGCGTATTTGAGCGTATTGGTCAAAGCTTCCTGTCCTATGTGGAGAAGATTTTCCTGCCAGGACCGGGGAAGGTCAGGCAGTCTGCCTTGCGCTGCGAAAGTGGTGTGAAGCGCTGTGCCAACGGTTGTGTTCTTAATAATCCCTTTGAGCGCATCCCAAAAATTGTGTTCTTCCAAAGCCTGCGGGCGCAACGCGTGCACTGACCTGCGCGCTTCGCTCAGACTCCGCCGAGCTAATTCGCCAGCGCGGTGTAAATGATTGTCCGCTTCCTTACGGGAACCGCAGGAAACCGCATCCTCGGCTGCTTCCAATTGCACGATCACACCGGTAAAGCCTTGTGCGAGTGTATCGTGAATGTCCCGGGCCATTCGATTTCGTTCTTCGAAGACCGCAGCCCGCTGGCCTTGCTCGGCAAACTCATTAAGTTGAATGGCAAGCATGACTTGATGAGCGAGCGCCTGGGTTAATTCAATTTCCTCCGGCCGATAAGACGCACGATCGACATGGCGAATGCCAACAAAGCCTCTGACTTGTCCACCCACCAAAAGCGGCACTGCGAGAAACCTCCTTGTGCCGTTTCGTTTCAAATGCTGACCCCAATCGCCGTCAACGCGCGGATCAGTCTCGACGTCATCGCAAACCACCGGACCTGCCGTGAAAAGTAGTTCCTGAACTACTGCGTTCTCTTTCCAGAATAAGGGGTTCTTAACGAATGGATGCTCCGGATCCGGCGCCGCCAATTTTCCGCCATCCGACGTTGAGGAGCGCAAAATGAGTGAGCCGCTCGAGTCGTCGAATAACCACAAGCTCACGCTTTGCGCGTTCAAGAGGCGACCAATTGTACTTAGCATCTGCCCAATAAACTTTTCCGGCTCCGGCGCAGTCGCCAACACATCCAAACTCTGCGCCAGCGCCTCCACTTGTCCGCGCGCCACTTGCTCGGAAGCGCGCAAGGCCTCTTCCGCGCGCTTGGTTTCGGTTACATCGATGACCGTGCCCACGAATTCGGCAAGATCACCGGACTCATTGCAAACAGGATGGCCGACTGCTTGGATGTCCTTGATGGCGCCGCTCGGATGAACAATTCGGTACTCCGTTTCGAAATCCACTTTTTCGCGAACCGCGCTTTCGAACAGTTCCCTGACTCTGACCTGGTCCTCCGAGCAAAGGCGCTCAAAAAATGTTTCGAATCGCGGCGGCCCGGCATCCGGATCGAAGCCAAGCACGCGATAGGTTTCCTCTGACCAGTACCTAATTTCACCTGTAGCCGGCGCCCAGGCCCAACTGCCGGTATGGCTGAGCCGTTGTGCTTCCGCTAGATAGGCTTCACTCTCACGCAGGGCCGCCTCCGCCAGCTTCCGTTGAATGGCGACGCCCGCGAGATGAGTAATGTGTTTAATCGTATCCTGCTCTCGCGGAGTCGGGCTGCGTGGCTCGCAATAGTACATGGCAAATGTCCCGATCACTTTGCCTTCGGCGGAGAAGATAGGCGTGGACCAACAGGCGCGGAGCGAATGCGCCAAAGCCAGGTCGCGAAAATCAGCCCACAGTGGATCGGCAGCAACGTCAGACACAATCACCTGTTCAGCACGATAAGCGGCCGTTCCGCATGAGCCCACAGAAGGGCCGATAACCAAGCCGTCGATTGCGTCCGTGTAAGCTTTCGGAAGGCTTGGCGCCGCGCCGTGCCGCAATCGTTTGCCATTTGGTTCCATTAATAAGATGGAGGCTAAAACACCGGAGGATTGCTCTTCCACCAGCAGACATAAGGTATCGAGTATATCGGCAAGCGAATCGCCTTTCGCTACCATCTCGAGAAGTCGGTTCTCTCCCGCTAACAGCGCTTCGCGCCGCTTGCGCTGGCTAATGTCTCTGATGATCGATTGATAATATCGGCCGCGCAGCGCTGATAAAGAAACCTCCACCGGAATCACCTCACCGTTTTTCCGCAAGAATTTTCGCTCGAACCGCAAAGATCCTTCCGCTTTCAATTTCTCGATCCGGTGCTCGAAGAGGTGGCGATCCTCCGGGAGGTACGTGTCTGTAATTGAACTGCCGATTAGTTCCTCTTCCGAACGTCCCGTTAGCTCGACCCCTGCAGGGTTAACCAAAACACATTTGCCATCCGCATCGATAACGCAGATGGCGTCTGGCGAAGCGTTGATAAGATCCCGATACTTCTCCTCACTTTTCCGCAGCTTCTCTCTCGCCTCCTTTGCTACGGTGACGTCCATCAACGCTCCAACAAACTCGAGTTCGCCCGATTTATCTCTTTCGGCATGAGCCACAACGTGGAGACGTTTGACTGAGCCATCACGCATCAGTAATCGATGTTCAAAATCAAAATCCTTTCCGTCCTGCGATGCGCGCTCGATTGTCTGTTTTACGAGAGCGGCGTCTTCCGGATGAACCCGTCGGAGAATAAGTTCCACGGTCGGTTTTGTCGTTCGGTCGTATTGGAAGATTCGAAAGGTTTCCTCTGACCAGGTGATCTCGCCGGAGGAAATCCTCCAGCCGAAGCTGCCGGTGTGGCTTAATCGCTGTGCTTCGGACAAATAGGCCTCGCTTTCGTGCAGCTTCTCTTCCTGAAGTTCCAAGGCTTGGGCAGCGAATCGCCTATCCACCCAGGACGTCAGCAGAGCCAACCCGAGGACGATCAAGGTGGCCGTGACAATTCCAGCGGTGCCGAGTGTGGAGATGCTTATGGCATGAGACAGGTCTGCTGGTACGCCGGAGGGCGCGAAACTGGCGGCGGCCATGCCGGTGTAATGCATGACGGGGATCGCGGCACCCATCACGACGGCGCCGGCTGTCTTTCGCCAGCCGGTCGCGGCCTTTTCATCTCGCAAGTGAAAGGTAATCCATAGCGCGGCGAGCGAAATCAGAACCGCGAACACGACGGACAGGACGACGAGAAGGGAATTATACTGGCATATGGCCGGCAAACGCATCGCGGCCATGCCGATGTAATGCATACTCGCTATGCCCCCACCCATCAGGACACTTCCGGCGAACGCTCGGAACGCACCCATTTTCTGTCGGCTCACCACGTACAGCGCAATGGCCGAAGCGAGAATGGCCGCAAACAGTGACAGCAGAACCGTCGGCCAATGGTAGGCCACGCGAACCGGCAGCATGCACGCCAGCATCCCAATGTAGTGCATGGACCAAATGCCAGTCCCCATTGCGCCGGCCCCACCGAGCAGCCAAACCGCGCGAGTCCAACCGCCTGCGGCTGTTACGCGGCCTGCAAGATCCAGAGCCGCGTACGACGCAAACATGGCAATCAACACCGAAAGCGCCACGAGCGCGTAGTTGTGCGAGCACGAAAAGTTCATGTCATGCGGCTCCGTCTGGTCGCCACGCGGAACGGCCATTGGCAGTCAAGTAGCCAAACGCGGCAAAGGAGAGGATGACAGAGAGAACACCAGGGCCTGTGCCTCCATACCAAAATGCAATCGCGATCGCGGTAAGAAAAGAGGAGGACAGCGGATAGCCAACATTAAAGTGTTGGAGGATGAGCTTTATTGCGAGTGCTGCTGCAACAGACCGCACAGCCAATCCGTAACGGAAAACGACGTGTTCGAAAACTCGATGCGAGGTGACCGGTGCGGAGCTAATTCCGAAATTTGCTGCTCCTTCACCGAACGCTTTCGTAGCGGACTTCATGAGGATATCTCGCGGCAATTGATCGAGCTCGCCGCGGTCAGAAACTTAACCAGCAGCGCGTCACATTGCCACTTTTGTTTCCTCCCTCAAAAGGGGTAATGAAAAATCCCGCGAGCGCTTCGTGGTTTCATGTCGGCAGATCGGTAATGGTGTTGCCGGAGTAAATCATGAAAACTAAAGAACAAAGTTTCAGCCAAAGCCTGCGGCGAATTTTCCGCCGGCGTGCACGCAGGCATGACCCCATGCTCGTACTTAACATGTCGATCTTTAATTTCACCGACGGCTGGAGTCGCACGTTTTCGAAATATGAATACGCGCGGTTTTCGGTCTAACGAACCGATGCCAAATAATGGGACCAGGCCGCTGGCCATGGACGCCGCGGAGGGATCAATCGTGGTCAAGGCGCCAGTTGCCGATGTCTACGAACGCTGGCTGGCGTTTGAGGATTATCCAAAATTCATCACCGCGATCAAACGGGTGCGGAAATTGGATGCGAACCATTTTTCAGCGTCTCTGGCATTTAACGGAAAGGAGCATGAAGCGACACTTGAGATGATGCTGCGTGTCCCGGAGCGAAGGCTGGCCTGGCGAACTCTTGCCGACCACAACGCTCGCGACCACCTCGCTGCGGGTGTCGTTTCTTTCGCGTCGCTTCCTGACCAAAGCACATGCATTACCCTGAAGTTGACCTCGAGCTTTGGCGGCGCTGTCTCGCGCCGGATCGATAGGTATCTGCAAAATTTCAAACAGTTAATTGAGAAGCACTGAGATCGAAGAACGAGGAAAAGTCCTGAAACGATCCATAGAAATGTTGCCTTTATCACAGCTTCGGTCGCATGCTTTGGGTTTAGCGAGCGGAGATTGATGGCAAAAAAACGAGTAGCGGACCTGTTGGTCGAAACTCTTGCCCAAGCGGGCGTGGCGCGGATTTACGGAGTTTCGGGCGACTCACTGAACGGAATCACCGACTCGATTCGTCGACAGAAACAAATTCGATGGGCCCACGTCCGACACGAAGAGTCGGCTGCGTTTGCCGCGGGCGCGGAAGCGCACCTTACCGGACGCCTCGCGGTCTGCGCGGGAAGTTGTGGGCCCGGCAACTTGCATCTGATCAATGGGCTTTACGATTGCCACCGCAGCCGCGTTCCCGTTCTCGCCATCGCCGCTCAAATTCCAAGTCAGGAAATCGGCAGCGGTTATTTTCAGGAAACGCATCCGGAACATCTTTTCGCGCAATGCAGCCATTATTGTGAATTGATTTCGCACCCGGAACAGATGCCGCGCGTTTTGGAAATTGCCATGCAAACCGCGATTGCGCGCCGCGGAGTTTCAGTCATTGCGTTACCGGGCGACGTCGCTTTGCGCGATGCGGTCCAAGAACATCCACGGCTGAAGTTTCCGCCGCCGGCACCGACCGTCTGTCCTTCGGCTGTTGAAATAGACTCGCTGGCCAGAATTCTGAATGACCCGGAAAAGATCACGATACTCGCGGGGGCGGGCTGCGCCGGAGCGCACACGGAGTTAGTTGCGGTCGCCGGTAAACTCAACGCGCCCATCGTGCACGCCATGCGCGGAAAAGAATTCATCGAATACGACAATCCATTCGATGTTGGCATGACCGGTTTGCTCGGATTTTCCTCGGGCTATCACGCCATGATGAACTGCGACACGTTGCTAATGATTGGGACGGACTTCCCATATCAACAATTTTTTCCGGAGCACGCGACCATCATTCAGATCGACATCCGCGGAGAACAACTCGGCCGGCGGACAAAAGTCGACTACGGTTTTGTCGGCGACACGAAGACGACGTTGCGGGCGCTCTTGCCAAAATTGAAACAAACTGGCGACGACAAGCATTTGAAATCTGCGCTCGAACATTATCGAAAAGCACGGGAGGCGCTCGACGAGCTGGCGACCGAAGGACGTGAAGGAAAAGGAAGCCATCCTCAATTTGTTGCCCGTCAGCTCGACGAGCTGGCCGACGGGGACGCGATTTTCTCTTGTGATGTGGGCACGCCGACGATTTGGGCAGCACGCTATCTGAAGATGAATGGCAAGCGGCGACTGCTCGGTTCTTTTAGTCACGGTTCGATGGCGAACGCGTTGCCGCAGGCAATCGGTGCGCAGATGAGTCACCCGGGACGCCAGGTGATTTCAATGTCAGGAGATGGCGGTCTCGCCATGCTCATGGGCGATCTGCTTTCGCTTCGGCAACTGGAGTTACCTGTCAAAGTAATTGTCTTCAAAAACGACGCGCTCGCCTTTGTCGAACTGGAAATGAAAGCGGCGGGCATCCTCGAATTCGGAACAGATCTGCACAATCCGGATTTCGCAAAGATCGCGGAGGCCGCCGGGCTCCTTGGTCTGACGGCTGAATCATCGGATCAAGTTTGCCCGATGATTGCGCAAGCGCTGAAGCACAACGGTCCCGCTTTGGTTGAAGTGCTCGTCCATCGACAAGAACTCTCGCTGCCTCCGACCATCACGCTTGAACAGATGACCGGGTTCAGTCTCTTCGCGCTCAAAGCAGTTCTGAGCGGACGCGGCGATGAGATTGTCGATCTGGCAAAGGTGAATCTGCTGCGGAGATGGTTCACGTGAAAATGTGGAAGTGGGAGAAAGCAAATCTACCCTCCGTTAACCATTCCGCGCGCACTGCGGTCGCAGCAACCGTTTCGTTTGTAGTCGCGCGGTTATTTCGACTGCCAGAAGCTTACTGGACAGCGATTGCGACCGTTGTAGTCATGGAATCCACATGGCGAGCGACATTAGCCGGTTCATTGCAGCGCATCGTAGCGACGGCCCTTGGTGCTGGTGCCGGAGCCCTGGTGGCGACATACTTCGGCGGGTCCGCGCTGGCATTTGGCATTTCAGCTTTCTTAATTGGATTGTTCTGCTGGCTCGCGCGTTTGGAGAAAGGGGCATATCGCTACGCCTGCGTCACGCTGGCAATTGTCATGCTCGTTCCGCGCCTAACGACTCCGTGGGCAGGAGCAGTGCACCGGTTCTTCGAAGTTTCTTTGGGAATCGCCATCGCTCTCGTGGTCACGGCGCTTTGGCCAGAGCATGAATCCGGCGGCGACAAGTTTTCGCGCTTTACTCTTGGGCATGAAAAAGGTAGCAGCGAAGATTTAGGCGGTTGAAACGATATGGCGTCGCTCACTGGTTTGCTTTCAAAATGGCCGCTCATTCGTCAAATTCGTGAGCGCGCCGACGGCTCAGGCCTTCAGGGGATCGGATGAGGAAAATGTAGATTTTTGCAATGCACACCTCAAATGCGCTGGATCCGCAGTCGCCACAGGCACGCGCGATTTACGATTTGGGGATCATTTCAACGATCGTTTTCGTCCTCATTTTCGTCGTCGTAGCGGGTGCCATCGTCTACGCGATCTTTCGTTTCCGCGGGCGTGAGGGTGATCCCGAGCCGAAGCAGTTCGCGGGAAGCGAGAAAGTGGAAATTATCTGGACGGTGATTCCGTTCCTGATTGTTGTGTTCCTTTTTGTGCTGACGCTGCGCGGAATGAATCGCGCTGATCCGCCGCCAGCGCCTTCGCCCGATTTGGTTGTGACAGGGCATCAGTTCTGGTGGGAAGCACAGTACCCGGCGTCTGGAGCGATAACGGCGAACGAAATCCACATTCCGATCGGCAAACCTTTATCGGTGCGATTGGATTCGAAGGACGTGTTGCACGAATTTTGGGTGCCGGAATTGGCGCGCAAAATGACGACGGTGCCGGGCCAGCTCAACCACATTTGGTTACAAGCCGATAAACCGGGCGTTTACATCGGCACTTGCTCGGAATTTTGTGGCACGCAACACGCCTGGATGCGGATCCTGGTCGTCGCGGAAGAACCTTCGAAGTTCGAAGAATGGCAACGGGCCCAATTGCAGCCGGGTCAGGCGGCGACAACCGACGCCGCAGCCAAAGGATTGGCATTGTTTCAGACATCGACCTGCATCAATTGTCACGCGATCCGCGGCGTGACGGGCGCCGATGCGCACGTCGCGCCGGACCTCACGCACGTCGCCAGTCGCAAACAACTCGCTGCGGGCATCCTGGAAAATACTCCCGCAAATATGCGGCGCTGGCTCAAGAACCCGCAGCACATCAAGCCAGGCGTCCTCATGCCGGATTTCAATTTCAGCGACCAGCAGCTCGACCAACTTGGGGCATATCTGGAGACATTGCGATGAATGCCACAACCGCCACCGCGACCCTGGCAACGGTGTTAGACCCTGCTGAGCGGGGGCATCATCGACTTGCGTGGCTTTCTACGGTTGACCATAAACGCATCGCCGTTCTCTACCTGTTGGCCGGTCTGTTCTTTTTCGTGGTCGGCGGGGTCGAGGCGCTTTTGATGCGTCTGCAACTAGCCGTGCCCAATAATCATTTTCTTCAGCCGGACACCTTCAATCAACTCTTCACCATGCACGGCACGACAATGATTTTCCTCGTCGTGATGCCGCTGTCGTTCGGCTTGGTAAATTATTTCCTCCCCCTGCAGATCGGCGCGCGCGACATGGCCTTCCCGCGTCTGAACGCATTAGGCTTCTGGTTGGTTCCGTTTGGCGGAATTCTTCTGCACTTCAGCGTGCTCGCAGGTGGTGCTCCCGCAGTCGGCTGGTTTTCCTACGCGCCTTTGAGCGAGACGCCCTATTCGTCAACTCTCGGCGTCGATTACTGGGCGGTCGCGCTGTTCGTGCTCGGCATCGGATCGATCAGCTTTGCCATCAATGTCATCGCGACAGTTATCTCCCGGCGCGCACCGGGAATGACGATGCGGCGTCTTCCGCTCTTTACCTGGATCAATTTCGTCAACGCTTTCATCATCATTCTCGCGTTGCCGGTTTTAAACGCCGGGTTGGCGATGCTTCTGATCGATCGACAGCTCGAGGGCCATTTTTTCCTGCCCTTCCATGGCGGGTCAGCGGTTTTGTGGCAGCACATCTTTTGGGCATTCGGCCACCCGGAGGTGTACATCATCGTGCTTCCAGCCTTTGGGATCGTTTCGGAAGTGATACCGGTTTTTTCCAGGAAACCGATTTTCGGCTACGAGTTTGTCGCTGGTTCAAGTGTGGCGATCGCGATCCTGAGCATGAGTGTTTGGGGACACCACATGTTTACGGTTGGAATGGGCCGCGCAGCCGACTCGTTTTTCGCCATTGCCTCACTGCTGATCGCGATTCCAACCGGTGTGAAAGTGCTCAATTGGACAGCGACAATGTTCGGCGGTCGAATTCGGTTTGACGTGCCGATGTTGTTTTGCATCGCGTTTCTCATTCAATTCCTTTGCGCCGGGATAACCGGGATCAGTCATGCGGTCGTGCCGCTCGATTGGCAGACAAAGAACAGCTATTTTCTCATAGCGCATTTTCATTTCGTAGCCGTGGGCGCGATCGTCTTCGCCCTCATGGCTGGCGTCCAATATTGGTTTCCGAAAATGAGTGGACGGATGCTCTCGGAGCGGCTCGGTAAATGGACTTTCTGGCTGATGGTCATTGGCTTTAACATGACGTTCATTATTCAGCATTTTCTGGGTCTCCAGGGGATGCCGCGGCGCGTGTTCACTTATCCGGACCTGCCGCACTGGGCCTGGATGAACATGCTCTCGACCGTCGGCGTTTTCTTTATGGCCGCAGCATCGCTCATTCTCGTTTGGAATCTCGTTGTCTCGTTTTTTCGGGGAAAAATAGCGGGCGATAATCCCTGGAACGCGTGGACGCTGGAATGGGCTACGACTTCGCCTCCGCCGCATGAAAATTTTGACGCGCTGCCGCCGATCCGCAGCCGTCGGCCGTTATGGGATATCGCGAATCCTGACCGGCCCGACCCTGTGGTCGGCAAGGACACCTCGGAGATCGAGAGTCCGGACAAGAACAAGGTTGGTATTCTTACTTTCATCCTTTCCGAAGCTGGGTTCTTTGCGGTTCTCCTGCTCGCGTATTTGTTTTTCTACGCCCGGCCGCAACCCGGTCCCGGACCGAGGGAACTCGCTGTGGGGCGGACGCTGGTTTTTAGCCTTTGCCTTTTCGCGAGCAGTTTTACTTTTTGGCGATCCGAGATTGCCATGAGCAAACGGCATCGCGGCTCCATGCTTGGCTGGCTCGCGCTCACTATTGCGCTCGGCGGCGTTTTCTTAGTTGGCCAGGGAATCGAGTATTGGAAATTGTTTCAGACCGGAGTCGATGTCAGCACAAATCTTTTCGCGACCACATTCTTCACTCTCACCGGCTTTCACGGTTTGCACGTGCTCCTCGGTCTGGTTGCACTTCTGATTTTTCTCTGGCTCGCGTGGCTGGGTGATTTTGCTTTGGGCCGCGTATCCGCGTTCGCGGCCGCGGGCTACTACTGGCATTTCGTCGATATCGTTTGGGTTTTTGTCCTGCTCACTGTTTACATCCTTCCACTCCTTCGATGACTACATACCAGTTCCTCACTACCGCCTGGAGGTGGAATTCCACTCTCCTGCTTTTTATCGCGCTTGCTCTCGCGGGATATTTTCTCGCCTTCCGGCGACAGGGCCGCCCCGCCTATTTTGGCGCTGCGCTCGTCGTATTTCTCTTCGCTCTTATCTCGCCGGTGAATGCGTTGGCCGAGGGTTATCTTTTCAGCGCGCATATGGTTCAGCACATCCTGCTCGTGCTCATCGTCCCCGCGCTTTTGCTGTTAAGTTTGCCGCGGTCGTTCTCGCTTCCGCGCCCACTCAAAACATTCACTCATCCGTTCATCGGTTGGATCGCCGGCGTTGGTGCGATGTGGCTCTGGCACGCGCCCGCGCTCTGCAACGCGGCGACAACGTCGAGGACCGTCGCCGCGATTCAAACAACTTCGCTGCTATTGATGGGAAGCGTGTTCTGGTGGCAGGTGCTCGCGCCGCGCGACGCGGAACGGCTCTCACCGGCTGCGGGGATTGTTTATCTGTTTACCGCATGCACCGCCTGCAGCGTCCTGGGCATTATTCTGACATTCGCGCCTGTTTCGATTTGCTCGGCTTACCAACAACCGGTCGATCGTTTGGGGATGCTTGGCACTATCCGCGGCAACTGGGGCCTAACGAGTGACAGAGACCAGCAAATCGGCGGACTGCTGATGTGGGTTCCAATGTGCTTGATTTATCTCACCGCAATTCTGGCCCAGCTCGCTCGCTGGCATTCGGATCCTGCCCCGCAGGTGGAGAAATCTAATGCCTGACGAACAATTACCCATTGCCCGTGCGAAGTGGGAACCAATGCCGGCGGAACATCTGCCACGGCCCACCTATTTCCCCGCTGGTTTGGCGATGGGAATCGCCTTTCTCTTTTGGGGCTTGATCACTTCCTGGGTCGTCTTGGTGGTCGGTCTTGCGCTCTTCATCGCGTCGCTCGCTGGATGGATCACGGAGATTCGTTATGAACGAAAATATCACTGACCACTCTTTGGCCGACGCCGAAGCTCCTGAGATACTGAGCCGTCGCCGTTTTTTGGAGAAACTCTCGATCGCCCTCGGCGGCGTTTGCGCCGCCGTCGTAGGACTCCCACTCATCGGGTTTGTGATCGCCCCGTTGTTTCGCAAAGCGCCCGAGCAATGGGCGACTCTCGGCAAAGTGGGCGACTTCCAAATCGGCAAGACGGTGAACGTTACCGTGCTCGATCCCTCGCCTTTGCCATGGGCTGGGATCACCGCCAAGAATGCGGTCTGGTTGCGGCGCGAAAGCGACACCAGCTTCATCGCATTCTCGGCTAACTGCACCCACCTCGGTTGCCCGGTGCGCTGGGTACAGGGTGCGGAACTGTTCCTCTGTCCCTGCCACGGCGGCGCCTACTACAAAGATGGAAACGTTGCTGCCGGTCCGCCACCGCGTCCGCTGTTTCGCTACGACGTGCGCGTGGAAAATGGCGAAGTGAAAATGAAATCGGTCGTGGTTCCCATTTCCACGGCGTTATGACCCGACTCTTCAAGGCGGCGTGGCTTTGGCTCGATGATCGGCTGGGAATCAGCGTGCTGCTCAAGCCGATGAAGCATATCGCGCCGCAAGACGCGAAATGGTGGTACGTTTTTGGAACCGCCACGATGATTGCTTTCATCGTGCAAGTGGTAACCGGCGTGGCGCTGGCATTTTCTTTCATTCCTTCGTCTTCCCAAGCCTACGAGACGCTGGTCTTCATCACGAACAATGCGCCGTTCGGCCGCTTTCTGCGCGGACTCCATTACTACGGCGCGTCCGCCATGGTGCTCATGATCGGGGCGCACATGGCGCAAACTTTTTTATTCGGTTGCTACAAATTCCCGCGTGAGATGACCTGGTCGACCGGCGTGCTGTTGCTTGGTTTCACCCTTGCCATGGGCTTTACCGGCCAGCTACTGCGCTGGGATCAGACGGCTGCGTGGTCGGTAGTAGTAGCGGCCGAACAAGCCGGTCGCGTTCCCTTGATCGGCGATTGGCTGGCGCGCTTTATTTTGGGAGGGAACACGATCGGCGGCGCCACCTTGAGCCGCTTTTTTGCGATCCACGTCTTCGTCATCCCCGCCATCATGTTTGCCTTCATCGGCCTGCATCTCTGGCTCGTCTTGCGTCACGGTATTTCGGAGCCGCCGACCGCCGGTAAGATGGTTAACCCAGAAACTTATCGCAAAGAATATGAGGAACTCCTAAAAAAAAGCGGTCGGCCGTTTTGGCCAGACTTAGCCTGGCGCGATGTCATCTTTGGCACGGGGCTGATCCTGACGATCGTCCTGTTTGCGTTCTTCATCGGGCCGCCCGCGCTCGACAAGCCTCCTGATCCGAGCGTGCTCGACGCAGATCCGCGTCCCGATTGGTATCTTCTCTGGTACTTCGCACTGCTTGCGTTGATCCCGGCCAAAATCGAGGGCTACCTCATGATTCTCATGCCGGCCCTTATCGGCATCACGCTACTAATTATTCCCGTCCTAAATAATAAGGGCGAGCGCGCCGCGTCTCGGCGCCCTTGGGCAATTGCCGTCGTCTTACTGTCCGTAATTATGATCGGCTCACTCTGGGTTGCAGGACAGCAATCGCCTTGGTCGCCAAATTTCCAAGCGTTGCCGCTCACCGAGAAAGTCATCGGCGCAACGAGCGGACCGGTCTTTGAAGGCGCACAGCTTTTTCACGACAAAGCCTGTCTCAGTTGTCATCTAATCCAGGGCCATGGCGGTCGCCGCGGGCCCGATCTCACCTACGTCGGAGATAAACTGACGCGAGATAATATTATCATCCGCATCGTCAACGGCGGAGGCAATATGCCGGCATTCGGCAGCTCGCTCAAACCGCCAGAGGTCGACGCGTTGGTAGCTTTCTTGCAATCGCGCAAGCGTCCAATTCGGCCGCAAGATCAATCGTCGATGACACAAAATTAAGTCTTTCAACGATCCGACATGTCCACATTGGCTGAAAATCTCCAGCACGGATATCTCGCTCCAGCAGTCGAGGCGGCGGCCGAGAAAAGTGAGACCGAAGTCGCTTCGCTAACCGACCTTTTCATGGAGAGTAGGCCTTCGCCGAGTTCTTCAATGACCCCAACCGGTTCGTGTCCGATGACCAAACCGGGGACGCACCGGGTATTCGCTGCGCACGATATGCAGATCCGTTAGGCGTTAATGGATAGCATCCGTCGGGTGCACGCCGGCGAAACCTGTGTTCCCGTGCATCTCGCCGCCAAGCTGGCAGAGCGCGTCAGTGGCGAAACCCTGAGTGCGCGCGAGATCGAAGTCCTCAAGCTGATGGCTCAAGGAAAAAGCAATAAAGAAATCGGCTCGGCGCTCTTTATTAGTGAGGGCACGGTCAAGTCGCACGTGAAAGCCATCTTCGCGAAGATGAACGTCATCAGCCGAACCGAAGCAGTGGCCAACGCTACTCGTTGCGGCATGATTCAACTATAGAAAACCAGTTCGACCGGTGATGAGATATCGACCTATCCAAGGTCAATCTCTTTCGTAAGGTCGCCAGGGCCGGGTGTCGTGAAACGCTAGCGAGTAATTTGCTGAACGAATCTGCCCAGCGTCGTAACGCCGATCAGAAAAACCAACGCTAGGACGATTTTGCGGAAACTTTTTTGCTCGATCTTGTTCAATACGAACTTCCCCGTATACGAACCGGCGAATGCAACCAGAAACAAGCCCGGGATGTATCAATAAAAATCTGCTGTGAGATAGTTATTGCGCAGATAGATGATCATCCGGCTAAGATCGACGCCCGAGTCAATCGCCGCGGAAGTTGCGACAAAGACGCCTTTTTCCAGATCGAACGCGGCCAGCACCAATCCGCGGATCGCGCCGCCAGTGCCGATGAGTCCCGCCAGAAGCCCTGCAGTTCCATCTTTGCGACGCTGGTTCATAAATCGGAAATCACCCGTGGCAGGAACGCGGCACGCAGCGCATTGAGGACCGCAAGGATGTCGATCGCTTCTTGGGTGAGCGCGCCGGCAACGGGACTTAAATGACCGGAGGCCGCGACCAGCATCCCGATAGCGCTCAGGGTCATTCCGCCTAGCGCGCTTTGAAGTACAATCGCACGCATCCGGCGACTGATGTGCATGAACTCATCCACTTTTTTGAGTGAGCTTTCCAGCGCCACAACTCCCGCCGCTTCCGCGGTGACGTCGCTATTTTGACCAATCGCCATGCCCACCGTCGCAGCCATCATTGCGGGGGCATCGTTGATGCCATCGCCGACATAAAGCGTCTTTCCGTTCGTATTCTCGGCGCGAACGATCTCGACTTTTTCTTCGGGTGTTTTCTGGGCGCGGATTTCGCTAATGCCGAGTTCATGCGCGAGATAACGCACCTCCGATTCGCGATCGCCCGAGACAATCATCACGCGTTTGAAATGATGCTTTGGCCCGAGGTGTTTGATAAACGACAAGCCCTCAGCACGCGGGGCGTCGCGGAAGCGGTACGTCGCGGCGTAACGGCCATCGATTAGGACAATGCATTCAAGTCCGCTGCCCTCGGAAGGAAGCTGCGATGCCGCAGAGTTGTTTTGATTGAGAAATTTTTCGCGGTTGGTGATTTGTACTTCGCGGCCGGCGACAATTGCGCGCAAGCCTTGACCCGGCGGCTCGCTGATGCGGGAAGCTTCCTGCAATTGAAGTTTCTGCTCACTGGCTGCGGCGAGAATGGCGCGAGCGAGCGGATGTTTGGAGTAAAGCTCCACGCTTGCCGCGAGCCGGAGAACATCCGGTTTTGAAAAGTCGGATGCCGCAAACTCTTCGGTCAGCTTCGGCTGGCCGTAAGTGAGCGTGCCGGTCTTGTCGAAAATCGCGGTCCGGCAACGGTCAATTTGTTCCAGCGTGACAGGGTCCTTTACGATGATGGCACGACGCGCACACAACGAGATCGAACCAATGATTCCGATAGGGATCGCGATGAGTAGCGGACATGGCGTGGCGATCACCAGCACCGCGAGAAAACGCGTCGCCTCGCCGCTGAGGGTCCACGCAATGATGGCGAGCACAACCGCGAGCGGCGTGTAAAGCGCGCCCAGCTGATCGCCGAGGCGGCGCATCTGCGGCCGGTGCTGTTCCGACTCGCGCATGACCTCCATGATTTTCGCATAGCGCGAATCAACGGCGCGCTTCGTGGCTGTGATCGTCAGCGCCGATTCGCCATTGATCGCGCCGGAGATCACAGTCGAGCCCGGCGCCTTCGTGATCTTGAACGGCTCACCGGTCAGGAAAGATTCATCCATCATGCCGTGTCCCTCAACCACGACGCCATCTACCGGACAAATGTCGTGCGGGAAAACAGCGAGCGTGTCGCCGATTGCGACCTCGTCGAGCGCAACGTTGATGATCTGCGAGTCTCTCCGGCGATGCGCGGCGGATGGAACGCGCTTTGCTAATGCACGCAGGACTGATGTGGCGTTGCCCACGGCGTAGTTTTCGAGCGCCTCGCCACCGGCGAGCATCAGGACGACAATCGCGCCGGCCAGATATTCGCCCAACAAGACCGCACTCACGATTGAGATCCCTGCGAGCAAATCGGAACCGAACTCGCGCTGCGCCAATTTTTTTAGCAGATCGTAAAGCAGCGGAATTCCGCCGAGGGCAAGAGTTGCCCAGAGCGGAATGTGCTGAACTGTTGCGTTCGTGTGCAGACCAAAACGAAGCAGGAGATGCGCGGCGATTCCCGCAAGGGAAAGCACCGTGATCAAGCTCATCGTCCGTCGCCAAACTTCATTCATGAATGCCGGAAGCGTATGTTCTCGCCAAGAGCGGCCCAGTTTGTGCCATAACCCGAACACGATCGTGATTTGGCGGATGAAACTGATGTCTCAGCAAAGCGGGGTTTGAACCAACTCAATGTCGACGTTGGCGCCCGCGATGGTCATTTCGGGGAAAATCGGTGAGTAGATTAATGAGCAGAATCTGTTTCCGCGGATCGACAACTGGCCACGTTGGAGCGCACGAACCACATGAAGGCTGTCGTCGGTTAAATCGTCGCTGAAACTTACGAGGCCTAGAGGTCGCGCGTGCAAACGTGGCTTAGCTGTCTTGTCGGCGCCTATCTCTTCGATTCGGACGGGAGCACGTTGATCTGCTTAACCGTTTTTTACTCATAGGTGTTATCCCTAGGGCCGAATGGCAACTTTCAAGACGCCGTCCCGGCGTTCACCGAACAACTCATAAGCCTCGACAATCTGATCAAGGGAAAATCGATGAGTGAGCAGAGGCAACGGATCGAAGCGACCTGTCTGAACGAGATTCATTAGTCTGCGCATGCGTTCCTTGCCGCCGGGACACAACGTCGTCACAACCCGGTAATCGCCAATACCGGCGGCAAAGGCATCGTAAGGAACCTGCAATTTGCCCGAATAAACACCGAGGCTGCTGAGGGTACCCCCGGGACGCAGACAGCGGAGACAATTCTCAAACGTCTCCTGAAGCCCGAGCGCCTCGATCGCCACGTCGGCGCCACCGCCCGTAAGTTTTTTTACCTCGGCAACAAGATCGGCATTGTGCGGGTCGAGCACGACGTCCGCTCCCATCCGCTTCGACATTTCCATCCGCGCTGGATCGCTTTCGACGCCGATGATGAAAGAGGCGCCCATCAATTTCGCGCCGGCAGTCGCACACAACCCGATCGGTCCTTGCGCAAAAACGACCACCGTGTCGCCGATCCGAATATTCGCCGATTCCGCCCCGCTGAATCCGGTTGAGGCAATGTCTGCGAGCAAGACAACCTGTTCATCACTCAATTCGTCGGGAATTTTCGCGAGATTGGCCTGGGCATTGGGCACGAGCCAAATATTCCGCCTGCGCGCCATTGATCGTATTGCCGAAACGCCAGCCACCGATCGCTTCTACGCCTTCGCCATGTCCGCATTGCGCCCATTGTGCGGACAAACAGGCGCGACATTGCCCGCACGGTGTGATCGCGCCGACCAGCGCGCGATCGCCAATCTTGTATCCGGTTACGCCTTCGCCGAGTTCTTCAATGACTCCAACCGGTTCGTGTCCAATCACGAGACCAGGCTTCACTGCATATTCGCCGCGCAGAATATGAAGATCGGTTCCGCAAATTGTCGTTAACGTGATTCGAATCACGGCCTCGCCGGCTCCCGCGTGCGGACGCGGAACTTCTTCGAGTCGGATATTCCCCGGCGCATGGAAAACGGTGGCTTTCATTTTCGCGCCCATTGTTTCCTTCACGTTCTCATCGTCCAGGCATTGGCAGACTGAGCTGCGCGCGGGGGTAGCATCACGACATAACGATGTTCACGGCTTACCGAGTTGGTGCACGTTTAATAATTTCTGGCGCGCTGCTTGCAGTCTTCGCAGCATCACTGCGCTCATTCGCTTAAACAATTCGAAACCAAGTGAGTGATCCTTCTCAGAGTACCCCCGGAGAATCGTCCCATAAAGGAAAATCGCGGTGGTGTCCACTACTGCTCTTGCAGTGAAATGCCAGGCGTAAGGCGGGAAAAGCCATGACCAACCCAGCAAGTCGCCGTCGCCTATTTCTTCGATTTTGACAGGTTCGCCGAGCGTTGATGATTCAAGCGCTACTTTGCCGCGCTCGATCAGATAGAAGCGATTGGCCGTTTCGCCTTCGCGGAAGATGATATGTCCGGCTTCGAAATGTGACCGCATCGCGCAATCCGCGGGCAAGTGGATGTGATGCTCACTCATTCCGATAAGAAAAGGGTGCGCGGCGACCTGCGCTTCGAGCTCAGCGCGGTCGGACGCGACGGTATCGTCTTTGCTCATGCCGGATTTCCTCTTCTTGGATGACTTGGCACGACCAGCACAGGACAATGCGCGTAGCGAACAACGTGCTCCGCGGTGCTGCCAATCACGACATGCTTGAGGCCAGTGCTGCCGTGCGTCGAACTAATAATAAGATCAACATCGTGCTCGCGGGCGTAGTCGCAAATTTCTTCTGCCGCGTCGCCCAATTCAACGGCCGTCTCGACCTTGATCCCACGCGTGCGCAGTCTTGAAATCACCTCTTTCATTTCTTGTTTAGCGGCATCTTGCGCGTAGCCGATGATATCGGGCAACTCCCGCCCACCGTATTCTCCGTATGGTACTAACGCGCGGATAGGCACGGCATTGAAGAGCACCAGCTGCGCATCCCAACGGCTCGCAAAGCGGATAGCGAATTCCAGCCCGGCGATGGGGCAGGCGGAGAAATCCAGCGGCACCAAGATTTTTCTCAACTGGAGACCGCGGTTCGATTTTGCATCGCCTCTGAGGAAATCCCTCTCGTGTTCGCGGACGACCAGGACCGGACAAGGCGCGTGTTGCACCACGCGTTCGGCGGTGCTGCCGAGAAACAGATGCTTCAGACCGGTATGACCGCGCGTGGATATGACGATCAGATCTATCTCGAGCCGGCGCGCAAGCTGGCAGATTTCATGATAAGCGCGTCCAGTCACGACGTTAAGGTTTTCGGCCGGTAAATCGATCGCGTATTTTTTTGCGATATCTTTGAGGCGACATTTTGCATCTCGGCCAATTCGTTGGGCTGGAATCACAACACCCAACATGGCTAGAGCCGGCGGCGGATAATCGTAGTCCAAGACGTGAGCGAAGTTCAGTTTTGCGCCGAAACGACTGACCAGCCCCAGCGCGTAATCAATTGCCTTGAGTGAAGCGCGTGAAAAATCTAGAGGCACGAGCACATTGTCGATCTTGAACTCGCCGCGCTTCGTCATGGCTCGAGTGTTAGCGGATCTTTCGCTCTTTGATCCGCCGGAGTTCACAAATGAGTAATATCCAAATGCCAATCGGTCCCATCGGTGACAAGAACGTCGCCGTTGGGTCGATGCGTATAAGTGATTTCGTCAATTTTCACGTGCGACGGTAGAACATTTACGATCACTGCGTCGTCGAGCGAAACTATACGGGTGCGGAGTTGTTCTCGTCTGACAAATTGACTGTGCGTCGAATCCATTGCGAAGAGATAGCCTTTCACGCGGACCAGCGGCCCCTCATGGCCTTCCACGGTGCCGACGAAATGCCGTTGGCCGTCAGCCGGAAAGAGTTGGCGGTGAATGATGTGAACGTATTCGCCTGTGTTAAGGATCATAGCCTAATAAGTGTGTCGCGATCGCGACTGCAGATGCGCACGTGTTAATGGGTGGGTGCAAGCTTAATATCGCATTGGAAACAAAGAGGTATAACTGGAAAGGCCACGGACATATTGAGCCCGCTCGAAGGCGCTTGGGTCTGGGCAATTCTGCTGACTCATAATGCCTTTAACTTCGCTCAACGAACTGTACTTATGGTCCTCCAGCCAGGCTGCGACCTCCATCTCGATCCGTTGAATATGCTGGATCCCGTGACGCATGAGAGCGCTGCAGAGCATCGTTACGTCAGCGCCGGCCATGACTAACTTGATTACATCTTTACCCTGATAAACTCCGCTGGTGGCGGCGAGATTGGGGCGAATTTTCCCGAAAAGGATTCCGATCCAGTGCAACGGCAATCGCATGTCCACCGGCGAACTGAGCACAAGGTTTGGCGTCACTTCCATTTTTTCGAGATCAATGTCGGGCTGATAAAACCGGTTGAAGAGCACGAGCGCGTCCACCCCGACCGCGTCAAAAGCTGCTGCCATGTTTGCGAAGTTACTGAAATACGGACTGAGTTTGACGGCGAGTGGGATTGCCGTCGCGATCCGCGCCGTTCGAACGACGTCGATGTAGCCCTTTTCGATAGTGGAACCAGTGACCTTCGTTTGTGTCGGTATCTTATAGATGTTCAGCTCTAATGCGTCGGCGCCTGCTTCTGTAATCCAACGCGCATAACTAATCCAGCCGCCGAGTGTGGTGCAGTTCAGACTCGCGATGATCGGGATTTTGACGCAGCGTTTAGCCTCAGCGATATGCTTCAAGTAAGCGTCCGATCCGACCCAAAGTTCCGCCTTGGGCACGCCGGGACTTGTTTCCGTCTGTTCTTCGAACAATGAATGGAGAACCACCGCGGCCGCGCCGGCTTCCTCCATCCGCTTAATGTTGTCAATCTCATCGGAAAGCGGCGAAGCCGACACCACCAGCGGCGTGCGCAACTTGGTCCCAAGATAAGTGGTTGTCAGATCCACCTTAACTTAATCAAACACCAGCAATGCCAACGTGACCTCCGCCTTTGAAAAACGCATTTCTGCGCGGGCCATCGTTTGTGCTGGGAACCTTTGCATGAACTAGCTGGCGCAAATGGTATTGCAAAAGGGGCAACGTTTGACTACGCATTTTTACGGAAAATCATCTGCTGCTTTTTGCCCGGCCGATGCGCGCGTATGAATTTGACAGTCAGAAAAACTGTTCCCGGTCGCGAATGGTGAACTCAGCTGCCTGACTTCAGGAACTCGAGAATTTTCTTGTGTTCGTCCGGAGTGAGATTGGCGCGCACCCGCATATGCATCATTACCACGTCCCATTGCGCAGGACTGTAGGAACTGGGCGATCTGATATTATGACAACGCACGCAATTTTCCGCCCAAAGTTGAGCGCCGCTTTTCCCAGTCGTTCCCGCTGCAACCTCTCCCGATTGCTTATTGGTAGCGCAACCGATCAGCCAGGTCATAGCCACGCAGGAAATAATGATCACGGACCCGGGCAAGCCGATCGACTTGCAAATGCTCGAAATGCTTTCTTTCATGGTTAAAAGCCGACCGCTGCTTGCATCAGAAAGGCATTTTGGTCGCGCGCGCCGCCGTTCTTATCGTCGATCTCATAAGCCAGCTTCACTACAGCGCTTGGAGTAACCCAGTAGTTTAGTCCGAGGGTCCAGCGTTGTTCATCAAAGCCGACCGGTGTGTGGAGTTGATTGAACCGATCGTAACGCACCACCGGCTCGAAGTTCTTGATGATGTCGTTGTCGATGTGGGTTGGCCGGTAAGCCAGTTCCACATATCCGCCATTGCGGTTGTTGTTGAATTCGAGCGGGCCGAAACCTTGTTGTCCGTCAGGGTCGTAAACGAAATCCCCTACATGCGACCAAACCCATTGCGCGCGGAAATTGATCAGACCTTTAAGCAACGTCGAATCTTGGACGTAATTAAAGTCGGCCGATTGTAAAACTGCTGTCACCGCCTGATCGCGCGGCCCGACTTTTGAACGTTGAATTCCGTAGCCGATTTCAAGTTGCGGAATCGGAATGAAACCAACGTGGCCCCCAATGGCGACATGCCCGCCAAAGTTGGCGTCGTTATCGAAATCGAGCATTCCCAGTTCAGAGAAGTCGTCTGGAGCGGTGATAAGACCGGGTGCATTTGCGACGAAGCCAACGTACTCCAGTTTCGTCGGCCCGATTGGGATGACGCCGCGCAATTGCGCACCCAATTCAGATTCGGGCAGTAAACCATCGTAGACGGCCAATGGCTTATCGGGAAGTTTATTCACCCAGTTCATGTGCTGGCGCTCGACGAAGTAATCGGTTGGATTGAGGAATCGGCCGACACCTATCGTCATGTAGTCATTCAAAAGATAAGCGGCTTGCGCTATCTCCAAATTGGTCGTGGTGCTTCCGTCCTCGAATTCGAATTCCAGCTCCCCTTCAAAGAAAAGCCGATCTGTCAGCTTCCAGAGAAAAATAGCATTGAAGGCAGCATCGAAAAACGGATCCTCACCACTTCGCGCCGTGAATCCGGCGGTGCCGTAGCCAGCGAGCAAAAACTTTGTCGATCCGGGAAATGTTTCCTTCACTTGGGTCTTCAACGTGTCTATTTCCTGGCGCAGTTCGTCGGTTGCAGCTTGCGGTGGTGCCCCGGTCACGACTTGCTTACCTTCGGCCGACGTTGCTGCGCCTGCCGGCATTGAGCCTTTTGCAAGCTGCCCGATCTGCGTCTTCAACGCCTCTAGTTCTTGCTTCATCGCTTCGTGCTCTGTCTTGAGCTTGTCGTACTCGGCGCGCGACACGTAATCGGAGGACGGCGGGGATGAAGCGGTATCTTGCGCGATGACCCCGGACGGCATGAATAACCAGATTAGCGCCACAAAAGCGCCTACGATCATCTGATTCCCAATGATCGGAATTGCTCGAATCATTTATTTCCCAGCGAAAGTTTTGATGTAATTCACAAGCTCCCAGCGTTGTGTCTCCGACAAAGATCCCCTCCATGAAACCATCGGGGATCGTCCTTCCGAGATTTTCCAGAACAGCGTGCCGTCGGTCTCTCCTGATCGAATACGCGCGCCCAAATCAGCCGGCTTTTTCTCTAATGCGGCTCCTCCCGGGCCATCCCCTTTTCCAGATGGCCCGTGGCAGGTCATGCAGTTTGCCGTGTAGAGCTTTTGCCCGAGGGCGGTCGCGTTGGCGTTTCCTGCAAGTGGGTTCGGACGATTGGCAGCGGTGGGCGGAGCTTTCCAATCGGAGCTGCCTTGCGCTAGCAGCGACCCGCTAATCGAGAAAATCGCTAATGCGATCAGTGCTCGCGAGCTGTTGCCAGTGGAATTTCGCGATTTCATCGCGATCAGGTAGGCCGTGCGTTGCTTCTGTCTTTGCGCCATAACGCATCGATGCTCCACTGTCCCGACCCGTAAAAGATCATGAAAAAGAAAATCCAGCAGTTCACCAAGGCGAGTTCGCCTCCATTCATGATCGGGAAAAACTTCGCTTCCAACGTGGGCACCGTTCCCACGTAAAACATGAAATAAGCGACTGCCATCTCGCCGCTCGCGAGAAACGCCGCGACACGCGTGAACAGCCCAAACGCAATCAGAAATCCGCAGACGAGTTCGATAATGCCCGCGACAAATGCGAGCCCTGACATCCCGTGACCGCCACCGGGAAACCCCAAAAGCTTTTGCCCGCCATGACATGCATACGTCAAGCCAACAATCAGTCGTACGATGCAGTAAACTGGGTCCGCAAATCGATTCAGAGCGTTCATGCGGCAAGGCTGATGTCGATCTTTTGTGTCAAGTTTGATATTTCGGCGAACTTTTACGGAAAATATTCTGCGCCCTTTTCGCAGGCCGATCGCGGCTTCGGACATGCAGAGGAAGGCGTGTGCTTGGAGCTCTGCGTTTTCTGCTTGCGAGGATTTTGGTTCATGTTGAGCCGACCCGAGGTTAACCGAACCTCCCGTTCTAGCTCCGCATCCCTACGGAAAAACTGCGCATCTTTTCGCATGGCGGGTAAAAACGCGCATTTTCCCGCTTGCGCCGCTGCGCCGCGAATCATTAAACACCAGCGAGCTGCCCGCGATAATCGCTCGGTGACCGACCGGTGACCTTTTTGAACGTGCGGTTGAATTGCGACAGCGACTGGAAGCCGATCTCGAACGCGACTTCGCTGATGCGCAGATTTGGATTCTGCAAAAGATTGCGCGCTTTCTCGATGCGGGTGCGGGCGACGAATTCGATGAAGTTCAGCCCAGTGGCCTCCTTGAATTTTTCGCTGAAATAATTCGCGCTCATGTTCACCACTCGCGCCACGTCGGGCAGAGAAAACGCTTCGCGATAATGCTGGCTAACGTAATCTCGCGCGCGCGCGACGGCTTCAGGCTCGGCGTGGCCGCTTTGCAGCGCGAGCTGATCGGCGCACAACGCCAGGTGCTGCGCGAAGATAGTCAGCAGCTGGATGAGCGCTTCGTATTGCTGCCGGGGAAGGACACGAGTGTTGAAGTAAGCTTCCTCGATTTTTTTCAAATCAACGTCCGTGCCCCATTTGATGAGCGTTTTGGCAATAGAATTGAACCGGCTTTTTTGCGGATGGTGCAGCAAAATGTGGCCGGTACGAAGAAATGCGATCAGCTTGTCGCCCACACGCACCGGCACCGCCGTTTCGCACAAACCGGCGAAACATTTCAATGTCTTCGGGCGGAGTTGTGCTTCTGTTTCGAGCTTGCGTTGCAAGGCATAACACTCGGCGCAGCTGGTGTTGGTCTTGGCCATCAACGCGCAGAACGGATTCTGCTGGCCCCGCGCAAAGTGAATCATGTTGAGCATTTCCGGCGCGTGGAGAGCCAATGGCAACCCCGTACCGCGTGTGAACGCGCGCTCATAGTCGCGATAGATCTTCGATTGCGACAATGCACCAAGCATGCGGTTATCGTTTTTCTTCATGAGTTGCTGTGGCGCGGCTGCGGTGATCAGAGCATCATGACCCGAAGCGTCGATTTCGTCGCGCCGAAAACTGATGCGATCTTCGTAAGATCGCAACTAGGCGCTCTCCTGCACCGCGGCTACAAGTTTGCTCGAAGCAAGCTGCGTTAATCTGCGAAATCTGTGGATTTCTTTTCCCTTCGATTGGGCTTTAAATTGGAAAAGCGATGAGCGCGAAAGACCACGTTTTCACTCTGGGCATCGAAGAGGAATTCCAGATCATCGATCCAGAGACGCGAGAGCTGCGCTCGCACATTCAGGAGATTCT
>Ga0193729_1000165_pt1 | contig 32180 bp, 30 predicted proteins | sample U1c2metaG_FD_143036 | JGI IMG/M metagenome (GOLD analysis project Ga0193729, IMG submission 143036) | Soil microbial communities from a riparian zone of the East river system, Colorado, United States - U1c2 | ecosystem: Environmental > Terrestrial > Soil > Riparian zone | place: USA: East River...
GATGCGACGCAGGCTGCGCTCGAGGCCGGGTTCGTGCGCCTGCGCCCGGTTTTGATGACGGCGCTTGCGATGGTGATCGGCATGCTGCCCATGGCGCTCGGCTTGGGCGAGGGTGGCGAGCAGAATGCGCCGCTCGGCCGCGCCGTAATCGGCGGCCTGATTTTCGCCACCGTCTCAACGCTCTTCTTCGTCCCCGTGATGTTCAGCATTGTTCACCGGCGCCGCGGCCCACAGCCTGCGCCGACAACCAACTTCGGAGCAGACCATGTCCCAGCCTGATCGAAATCCCAGCCGCCCCGTCCCACGCCGGCTTACCCTGGTCGGCAGCGGATTCGCGCTCCTCGCCATCGCGGTCGTCGCTTACGGCCTCGGCACCCGCCAGGCGCAAAACGCGAGCCTGCGCGATGCAACCGAAGCGCAGGCCGTGCCGGTGGTGGCCCTCGTTACGCCCGCAAGCGTGAGCAATCAAGCAGGCCTGGATTTGCCCGGACGCCTGGAAGCCTTCATCCAAGCGCCCATCTATGCTCGCGTCCCGGGCTATTTGAAAAGCTGGAAGCACGACATCGGCACCAAGGTGAAAGCCGGTGACGTGCTCGCCGAGATCGCTACGCCCGATCTGGACCAGCAGCTCATGCAGGCGCGCGCCGCCTTGAGCGTCGCCCAGGCCAATGCCAAGCTTGCTCAGATCGGCGCGGAGCGCTGGCAGTCACTCGCCAGCACTGACGCTGTCGCCAAGCAAGATGTCGACCAGCGCACGTTCACCTGGAACGCCAACATCGCCCAGGTCAAAGCGGCGCAGGCGAACGTCGACCAGTTGGTCGCAGAAGAGGGCTTCAAACGCCTGGTCGCGCCGTTTGACGGCATCGTCACGGCGCGCGCAACCGACATTGGCGCACTGATCAATGTGGGAGCCGCCGGTGGCGCGCAGCTGTTCGTGGTCTCGGAAACCGGGAAACTGCGGGTCTATGTCAACGTGCCGCAGAACTATGTTCCCAGCGTGCCGCCGGGCACCAAGGCCACGATCAGCGTACCGGAACATCCCGGTAAGACCTATAGCGGAACGGTCGAGTATTCGTCCCAGGCGGTCAACCCGAGCAGCGGCACGACGCTGATGGAGCTCATCGTCGACAATGCCGCCGGCGAAATGATGCCGGGCGACTATGCCAGCATCCATCTGCAAATGGCCACTGTCGCCCATGTGCTCAGCGTGCCCTCGAGCGCGCTGATTTTTGATGCCAGGGGCCTTTCCGTCGCCATCGTGGGAGCCGACAACCGCGTGCTGCTCAAGCCAGTATCGATCGAACGCGACTTAGGTACGATCATCGAGCTCGCCTCCGGCCTCTCAGCGAGCGACCGCGTGATCGAAATCCCGCCCGATGGAATCGGCAATGGCGCCCTGGTCCGTCTCGCCGCCGCGGCGCCGGGCGACAAGAGCACCGGCAAAGCGAAGAATAAAAATGAAAAAAGCTAGGGGCATCCTGTGCTCTGGCGCGGCGCTGATTCTGGCGCTCAGCGCCTGCTCGCTCGCACCGCCGCTGAAGACCCCGGTCATTCCAGCTGGAGATGCTTACAAGGAAATCGGTCCATGGACCCAGGCCCAGCCGGCCGACCGTCTGCCGCGTGACAGCTGGTGGGGACTCTATGGCAACGCGGAGCTCGACGGGCTCGAGAAAAGGCTGATCGAGGGGAACCCGACCCTCGCCGCCGCGCTGGCGAACTACGCGCAGGCCCGGGCGCTCGCCAATCAGGCGCGTGCGGGGCTCTTTCCGACACTGAGTCTCAACAGCAGCGCCCAGCGCAATCGTGAATCGATCAACGCGCCGCTCAGAGGACCCACGACGCCGACCTACTTCAATGCCAACACGCTGGGCGGCAGCGTCAGCTATGAACTCGATTTGTGGGGGCAGATTCGCAACGAAGTTGCCGCGGGCGAGGCCAACGCCGCCGCATCGGCCGCGGATCTCGAGAACGCTCGCCTGTCTCTGATCGCACAGCTGGTCGATGATTACATTCAGGTGCGCAGCTTCGATCGCGACAGCGCGATCCTCGATGAGACGGTGCAGGCCTTTACGCGCGCGCTGAAGCTCACCGAGCAGCGCCACGATGCCGGCATCGCACCGGGCCTCGACGTCTCGCAGGCGCAGACGCAGCTCAATGTTGCACTTTCGCAGGCGGCGCAGACGCTCGCCCAGCGCGCGCTGATGGAACACGCCATTGCGGCGCTGCTCGGCGTATCGGCCTCGACGTTCTCGCTCAAGCCGGAGATCGTCGACATCAAGCTGCCGCAGACTCCGAGCGGCGTCCCCAGCACCTTGCTCGAGCGCCGTCCGGATATCGCCGGCGCGCAGCGGCGCATGGTTGCGGCCACTCTCACGCTCGGCGCTCAGGGCGGCTTTCAGAGCACCGCCGTCTCGAATTGGCTGAGCGCGCCGAGCTCGTTCTGGGCGATAGGACCGAACGCCCTGCTCAGCGTATTTGACGGCGGCCTGCGCCGGGCGCAAGTGGCTCAGGCGCGCGCCGAGTTCGATGCATCGGCGGCGAACTACCGCGGTATCGTCGTCGGCGCATTTCAGCAGGTCGAAGACAGCCTCGCCACGCTCAATCACTACCACGACGCTTCTATTGAGGAGAAGGCCGCGGTCGACGCTGCGCAGCGCACCCTGGACTTCTCCATGGCGCTCTACAAGCAGGGTGCAACCGACTACCTCACGGTCGTCACCTCGCAGACCGCGTTGCTGCAGACTCAGCTGGAAGCGCTCACTCTCGATACCATACAGTTGACCGCCAGCGTCGACCTGATCCGGGCGCTCGGCGGTGGCTGGGAGGATTCCGCGAGGGGACCGCGCGGATGAGGCAAGCGCTCGAGCGCCAAGGCTCGAGCGCTGGACCCGCGGACGAACGACTAGCTGCGTCCGCCCTCTTTGATCGACAAATTGTCGACCACTTGGCTGTCACCGGCAGCCTCCTTGGCGAGGCGTAGCGCGTCTCGCAGATCCCAATCGCTGAAGACGAATCCGCGTAACACCACGACGCCATTCTCGACCGATACCGTGACATGCCTGTCATAGAAATACGGATCGGTGTGCAACGCGGCCGTTACCCGGTTCCGCAATTCATCGTTTTTCGAGTCTGCAGCTTGCGTAGTTGCTGCCTGCTGAGGCGCGGCCGCGTTCTGCGCGTCGACCCGCGTGGCAATACCGCCCAACCCCAGGACCAGCGGACCAAGATAGGCACCCATGATCAAATTTCGGCTTTTTCGTGAAATATTCATGTAGGGCTCCGAGTGGCTTCGTAGAGGAACCATGTGCGGCGTTCCGCCTCATCGATCCAAATCTCGATCATGCTTGCGGAAGCGACATCGCCATGCTCATCACATAAGGCGTGTGCGCTTCTAAGGTTGATCGTCAATTGCCTGTTGTCCTCGCAGAGTTCCGCGAGCATGTCCTCGGCGGCGACCGACTCACTGTCGTTGTCGACAATGCGCTGCAGCCGGGCGATGTGGCCGATCGAATGCAAGGTCGCCCCGCCAATTTTCCTGACACGCTCCGCAATCGCATCGGTCGTCGCGAATATCTGCTCACTCTGCTCGTCCAGCAGCAGATGATAGTCGCGAAAATGCGGTCCTGATATGTGCCAATGGAAATTCTTCGTCTTGACGTAAAGTGCGAACAGGTCGGCCAAGATGACCGTCAGGCCGGCAGAAATTTTTACGACGGCATGAGGTTCAATGCCCGCCGTTCCCAGCGCCGGCGCAAATCTTCGATGTTCTGATTCTCGAGCGTTCATAGTTTCAGTCTCCGGTAAGTGAACGTCTCTAGACTGAGCCGGGGGCGTCTCTCGGCTATTACCGGGTGTATTGCTTGCGTTACGGATGAAATGCGCGGCGCACGGCTACAACCGCATATCTGCCTCTTGCATCGAGCGGCATTGTCCTGCATAGATGGGAACATATGACCTTGGCGTCGACAACCGGCTAAGAGCTACGTGCGAGCGAAGTCCCGCCTCAACAATTGGAGCGACATCCAATACGTCATCGCCACGGCAAAGCTCGGCAGCTTTCACGCTGCCGCGACGGCATTGGAGACCAACCAGTCGACGGTCGGGCGGCGCGTCGCACGCTTCGAGGGCTATCTGGGTACCAAAATCTTCGAGCGTCACCCGACAGGCATGCGACTGACGGCCGCCGGAAAGATTCTCTATGACAAGGCGGTCCTCATGGAAGAGGCGGCCAATGACATCGAATCCACGCTGCTCGCCTTCGATTCGCGTCTGTCGGGGACCGTGCGCGTCTTTGTCACCGAGGGCGTGGGCTACCTCTGGCTGGTACCGGTTCTCGCGGACTTTTGCCGCATGCACCCGGGCGTGACTATTGACCTCGTGACCGATCGCGAGGGCCTCGATCTGTTTTCTCTCGAGGCCGACCTTGCGGTGTTCATCGAGCGGCCCAAGAATCCCCGCCTGGTCGCCTCGAAAATCGTGAAGGTCGAACACTCCCTATTCATCTCCAAGTCCTATGACGAGAAATTCGGCCGTCCCCGAGACCTGAAGGACCTGGGCCAGCACCGCTTCGTGGACTACGTGCCTTACCGCGTTTGCGCCGACCTCGCCTGGTGGGCCAAGAGCGTACTACCTGTGCACCGGATCCAATTGCGAGTGGACTCGGCATCCGTTTACTTGGCGGCCATTCGTAGCGGCATGGGCATTGGACTTCTGCCGAACTTCTATAAACGTGCGGCCCCCGACCTCATCGCGCTGCCGCTGCCGACGGGCTGTTACTTGAATCTCTGGCTGGTCTCGCGTCCGATAGCCAACAAATCGCACCGCATCAAAATACTACACAAGTTTCTGCGCGAACGATTCAGTAAGGACCGCGCGAATTGGTTCGGAGCGTGAGCAGAAGCGCCAACAAGCTCAACCCGCAGGAAAACATCACGTACCAGGTCGGCGACAGCGGATTTCCTGTGCGTGCGATCAAACCGGTGGCAATGAGTGGCGCGAACCCGCCGAACAGCGTGACCGAAAAATTATAGGCAATGCCCACACCGGAGGAGCGAACGCCGCTCGGAAACAATTCGGCGATCGCGGCCGGCGCCGGACCGATGAACAGCGCTGCGATGACAGCTGAGACTGCCTGGAACGCCGCGAGAGCCGCGGCGTGCGGATGATTCAACAGAAAGCCGAACCCAGGCCGGATCAGGAGCACGATGGCGAGCGCCGCCGCAATCATCAGACTGTAACGACCGAAGCGGTCCGATAGATGGCCGGCCACGGGCGCGACCCCCAGCATCAGCGCGAGCGCCAGGCTGTTGGTGAACAGCGTGGTGCTCATGGAAAGCTTGAGCACCGTGTGCGCATACAAGGGCACGTAGACAAAAAAGAAATACGTCGAGACCGTCCAGATGATGGTGATGCCGAAGCCTCGCGCGACTGCGGTGCTGTGTGTCCGCCACAGGAGCTTCAAGGGTGACGAGGCGGGATTTTGGCGTACGAATGCCTCCGGGTCATCGACGCGCTGGCGAATGTACAGCCCCAGGGGCACGATCACCGCACTGGCGAAAAAAGGCACGCGCCAGCCCCACGCGTTCAACTGCTCGGGCGAGACGATCGCCGAGATGGTCGCACTCGCCAAGGCTCCCAGCAGGAGCGCGCCTGCCTGGCCGGCAGCCTGCCAGCTCGCAAAGAAGCCGGCGCGGCCGGGTGGCGCATGCTCCGTCAACATTGCGATTGCGCCGCCCACTGCACCGCCGGTCGCGAGCCCCTGCAGCAGTCGCGCGAGAACCACGAGCAGCGGCGCGGCTGCGCCGATGACGGCATATGGTGGAATCAGACCGATCGCGAATGTCGCGATACCCATCAGGCCGAAGGTCAGCAGCAATGCGAGTTTTCGGCCCTTGCGGTCGGCCAGTGCACCGAAAACCAGGGCGCCGACCGGTCTCGTCAGGAATCCGACCCCGAATGCACCGACCGATAGCAGCAACGAGGCCGTGGGATCGGCCGCGGGGAACATGATTTTAGCAATGACTGGGGTCAGAAAGCCGTAGACCGCGAAGTCGTACCATTCGAGCATGTTGCCGACAGTCACCGCCAACAGCACGTGCCGCGGCCGTGCGTGGCCCTTGCGCGGGGATGAATTGATCGGGTTCAATCAGGCTCGGTCTGAGACGCCCACTCGCCCACCTTTGCCAGGAATCGATCCGCCTCCTCCAGCGCGCCGCGCGCAATCCACTCATCCGGCCTGTGTGCCTGATCAATCGATCCTGGTCCGCACACCACGGCGGGAATGCGGCTGCGTTCGAATATTCCCGCTTCGCTGCCGAAGGGGACCGTGATCGCCGGTAGCTTCGCGCCGCATCCGGCCAGCACTCGCATCGCTTCCTCGTCGAGACGGCTGGAGAACTGCGGCACGTCGAGTTCGATCTCGGTCGTGATGTCGAGGGCGGCAAAGGCGTCACCCTCGAGGTGATCGGCAATCGTCTTTTGTATGACGGCCGCGTCCTGCGCGTGGGCCGTGCGGTACTCCCAGCGCACGCTGCAGCGCTCTGCAACGATGTTGGTCGCCGCACCGCCCGCGATTCGCCCGACGTTCAACGTACAGCCGTTGTCAGCGATCTGCGGAAGCTTGGCGACGTCGCGCAGCAGCCCCACAAACGCTGCGGCCGCGTCGATGGCGTTTACGCCCAGCGACGGATCGCTCGCATGCGCGGCGACTCCGCGAAAACTCGTGTGCGAGCCGGTCACGCCGTTGTGAGCCACGCCGATTCTCATATCGGTGGGCTCCCCGATGATCGCAAAGGCGGGCTTGGGGATGCTGCCAACGATGCGCTCCACCAACGAGTGCGCGCCGAAGCAACCGATCTCTTCGTCGTAGGAAAAGGCAAAGTGTAGAGGCCGCAGCAGCTTCATGCCCTTCCAATTCTCAAGGGCGGCGAGGCTGCTGGCAATGAATCCTTTCATGTCCGAGCTGCCGCGCCCGTACAGCCGGCCGCTCCGTTCCACGAGCGCGAAGGGATCGCTGCTCCATTCCTGGCCGTCGACCGGCACCACGTCGGTATGGCCCGACAACACCACGCCCCCTTCCTGCTCCGGCCCGATGCTCGCCAGCAGATTGGCCTTGTTTCTGCTGACATTGAAGAGGAGCTCTACGCGCGCACCGCGGGTACGCAGATAGTCCGCCACCCATTCGATCAGCGGCAGATTGGAATTGCGGGACGTCGTGTCAAACGAAACCAACTGCCGCAATATCGAGACACTGGAGTTCATCATTCTGCCACGCGATGTTTAATGCAGTGGAAACGTCGCGCGCACGGGACGCAGGGACGGTCTTGTTAGCCCTCGACACTAATGCAGCGGTTTTTTTGGGTAAACACGATTTCTGCATGTGCGAGTAGCAAACATGCAAGGGGCGCCGCCGTGAGATCCGTGGCGGCGACCTCCTCATCCACCCAGCGGCCATAAATCATCTTCATTTACAGCCTTTTGCAACAGTGTTCACTTTTTGTGCAGCGCGCCCGCAGCGACATCTTTCTGGCAAAAACCGCGCTCTGAGACGGGTTTTGCAAAATTGACTCTGCGCTCGACGCAGATGTACTTTCAGATGGTCCTCATGCCTCCTCTCTCGGCTTCCAATTGAAAGGGATAAAAATGAATTCAGTCTTGTTTCGCTCCGGCGTCGCGTTGCTGCCTGCCACCGCACTTCTGTTCTCGTCCCTTCCTGCGCTCGCAGCGTCCGCCGCGGACGCCGCACCGGAAGCACCGGCGCTCGATGAGATCATCGTCACCGCGCAGAAGCGCGAGCAGCGCATCCAGGACGTGCCGATCTCCCTGTCCGTGATGGGCGGCGCGGATCTCGACAAGTCGAGCATCCAGAGCGTGTCGGACGCGCTTGGCATGATTCCCGGCGTCGCCGTAAACGTCACCGGCCAAGGCGGCGAGACAAAACTGACCATTCGCGGCGTCACCGCTGCCGGATCCTTGTTCGCAGGCCCCAGCCCGATTGGCTACTACCTGGATTCCGTGCCCTTTGGCCTGGTGCGATCGGCGGTACAGCCGGATGCGAACTCCTACGACCTCAATCGCATCGAGGTGCTGCGCGGACCGCAGGGCACGCTGTACGGCGCCAGCGCCTTGAATGGCGTGGTGCGCGTGTTGACCAACGATGCTGACCTCAATGAGTTCGATTTCAAGGCGCGCGGCAGCGTGTCTTCCACGCAGAGCGGCGGTGGCAACTGGCGCGAAGACGCAGCGATCAACCTGCCCATCGTCGATGGCAAGCTCGCGGCCCGTCTCGTCGTCGGCCAGGAGCACGACAGCGGCTGGATCAACGGCCCGACCGGCAACAACATCAACGACAGCGATCTGAAAAATGTGCGCCTCAAGGTGACCGCGCAGCCCATCGACGATTTAACCATCAAGCTGGGTGCGACGCACGAGGAGGCGAACTTCGGCGCGCCGCCCGAGGGCACCAACGACTTCACCGCTTCCACGAAGGATCAGCCCATCGCGTCGCGCTTCAGCGCCTACGACATGAAGGTGGATTACCAGTTGCCCTGGTTCTCAGTGTCGAGCGCGAGCAGCTATTTCACCTTCCTCAATGACGGTTCCCTGGACGTGGCGCCGGGCGTCGACACGCCGCCGCTCACCACGCGGCAGACCTCGAGAGTGTTCAGCGAAGAACTCAACCTCAACTCCAAGCTCGACGGCCCGTGGCGCTGGTCAGCCGGCGGGTTCTTTCGCAACGCGCGCGACTCCACTTATCAGACCTTGGGCGACCTGATACCGTCTCCGGTTTTCCAGGCTGATCGCTCGAAATCGACTGCGGTTTTCGGCGAAATCGGACGCCGCTTCCTCGACAATCAATTCGAGCTGACAGCCGGCGCCCGCTATTTCCACGATGACGTGGGCCTGGATCAGCTGATCCTCTTCGGCGAGCCGCCCGGCACACCTCTGCTGCGCACCGACTCCACGTTCCACGCCCTGACGCCGCGCGTGGTGTTGAGCTGGTTCCCGAGCCACGACTACACCATGTACGCCAGCTACTCGCAGGGCTTCCGCAGCGGCTTCCCGCAGAGCGAACTCGTGCAGTTGGTGGCGCCGGACTTCATACCGGTGAAGCCGGACAAGCTGACCAACTATGAGATCGGCGGCAAGGGCAATTTGTTCGACAATCGCCTGACCTTCGATGCGGCCGTGTACTACATGAAGTGGAAGGACATCCAGCAGACTTTGGGCATACCGGTACCGGGCAGCACCGCCTACATCGTCGCCAGCGTGAACGGCCAGTCGGCGAGCGGCGTGGGCGTGGACTTCGCGGTCACCGCGCGGCCCGTCCAAGGGCTGGCGGTCGGCATCAACTTCAGCTGGAACGGCCTGGGCGAGGACTCCGCTGTGTTCTCGGGCGGACAGCTGCTGTTCCCGAACGGATCCCGCATCGACGACTCCCCGGCCATCACCGCCGGCGCCTTCGCCTCGTACGACTTCCCGTTTGGCGGCACCGGCTGGGCCGGACAGGTGGCGGCCTCCGCGCGCTACACCTCGCTGCAGACCACGACTTCGGTGTCGAGCGGTTCGGGGTTGCCGCCCGTGGTCACGGAGAGCGATACCATCACGACCGCCCGCACCAGCTTTACGCTGGTGGCGCCGACGCACTGGCGCGTCATGCTCTATTCCGACAACGTGGGCAACAATCGCGGCGTGCCGTTGGCCTCGCAGACGCCCTTCTCGAGCATCAGTCAGCAGCCCCGTACCTCGGGTGTACAGGTGGACTACCACTACAAATAACGTTCGCACGATAGAACCGATAAACCAACTCTAATATCGAGGTTACATTCATGCGTTGTTTGCTGAGTATCGCTCTAACCGGTTTGATTTCAGGCGTTGCCCAAGCTGCGCCGCATGTCCTGGAAGGCCAGGACCTGTTCCGTATGCAGTGGGCCGCAGACCCGCAGATTCGCAGCGACGGGACGCAAATTGTCTATGTGCGAACCAAGAACGACATCATGACCGATCAACTGGTCGAGTCGTTGTGGCTCATCGATGCCGCGACCGGGGCACAGACGCCGCTGGCCGCGGGACCCGGGTCCCACTCATCGCCGCATTGGTCGCCGGATGGTTCGCGCATTGCGTATCTGTCAAAGAACGCGGATGGGCGCACGCAAATTGCGATTCGTTGGACGCGCGGTGAGACAGCAAATATCACCAATCTCACCGAGGCACCGAGCGACATCACCTGGTCGCCGGACGGCAAGCAGATTGCATTCGTGATGCTCACGCCCGTCGCGGGCCCGACGATCGGCAAGCCGTTGACGAAGCCGCCGGGCGCCAAATGGGGCGGTGATCCGGTGGTGGTCGATTCGATGAATTTTCGGGCAGACGGACAAGGAATGGACAAACCTGGGTTCAGGCATGTCTTTGTGATGTCCGTGGACGGCGGCGGCGCCCCGCGGCAACTCACATCGGGTCCGTTCAGCGATGCAGGACCGCTCGCCTGGTCAGCGGACGGAAAGTCGGTTTTCTTTGCCGGAAATCACAGTGAGGAGTGGAAGCGCGAGCCGCAGGATTGGGCGCGGCATACCGCCATGACCTTGAGCATTTATCGATTGAACGTGGCGGACGGCACCTTGACGCAGCTGTCGCACGAAGTCGGCCCGTATCATGCGCCGGTGGTGTCGCCGGACGGAAAGCTCGTCGCGTATCTCGGTTATAACGACAAGCATGTCGGCAATCAGAACGTGCGGCTCAATGTGATGGACACGGACGGCAAGAATCAGCGCGTGATCGGGGAGTCGCTGGATCGCTCATTGACGGACGCTATTTGGGCGGCGGATGGCCACAGCCTGTACGTCCAGTATGTCGATCACGGCACAACGAAGGTGGCGCGGATGGGGCTCACCGGCCGAGTGGAGCCGGTGGTCTCGGATATGGCCGGCATCGGCGCAGCGACGCAGTTGCCGTATTCCGGCGGCGCGTTTTCAGTGTCCAATAAAGGCGCGGTGGCCTATACCGGCGGCGGTGCCGATAATTTGCCCGAGGTGTATTTGACGCGCGATGGCAAGACCTCACGCCTCACGAACTTGAATTCCGAACTCCTGACCGAGGTCAGCATCGGCAAACTCTCAGCGCTTCCGGTGAAGTCATCGGCAGACGGACGTGCCATCGATGCGTGGGAACTGTTGCCGCCCAACTTCGATCCGTCCAAGAAATATCCCTTGATTCTGGAAATTCACGGCGGCCCGTACGGAAGCTATGGCCCGACATTCTCGGCGGATTATCAGTTGTACGCCGCCGCCGGCTACATCGTGGTGTACGGCAATCCGCGCGGCTCGACCTCCTATGGCGAGGAGTTTGCCAATACGATTTACAACAACTACCCCAGCCAAGACTACGATGACCTCATGAGCATCGTCGATACCGCCATTCAGAAGGGCAACGTCGATGCAGACAATCTATTCGTCACCGGATCCTCGGGCGGTGGTGTTCTGACCTCGTGGATCGTGGGCAAGACGCATCGATTCAAAGCAGCAGTGACCCAGCGGCCGGTGATCAACTGGACCAGCTGGTTGCTCACCACCGACATGTCGGCCTTCGGCGCGCGTTACTGGTTCAAGAAAATGCCTTGGGAAGATCAGGAGACTTACTGGAAGCTCTCACCGCTTTCCTTGGTCGGAAATGTCACCACGCCGACCATGGTGCTCGTGGGTTTGAACGACCTGCGTACCACCGTCGGTGAAGCGGAGCAGTACTACCACGCGCTGCAGTTCAGGCACGTACCCACAGCGATGTACTACATTCCGGGTGAGCCGCACGTGCTTCAGCGGCCATCGCACCTGGCGGCGCAGAGCACGGCGATCATTGAATGGTTTGGGCGTTATCGGACTACTGCGGGACATTGAGCAAACCCCGCGGGGTCAGCGCTGCGTGAGGGGTATCGTGTCAATACCTCTCATGCCGCGTTACCATAAGGTGAGAAAATCCCCCTGGCAGGACTGGTCACCCCCGCGTGTGGCCTCGCAGGCGCTATACTAAACCCACGAAACCGGCCTCCCTGCCCGCCTATTCACCGAGGGACTCACCATGGCCACCGAAGCTCTGCATTACAGCGTTTGCAGCTCACGCCCGCCCCGTAAGACCGATTGCGATTCACGAGAAATTGCGATGGGGCATCTCGAGGCCAACATCAAGAAGGCGCGTGATACGGGCGGCTCGGCAGGCATGCTCGACAACGGCCGCTGGGAACTGCATTTTCCCAATACGGCGATGATTCTGTACTGGGTCGAAGACTCAGACGGAGACGTGCAGAAGCTGCCGTGAAGTAACGCGAACGCTGACTACTGCTGTGCAACGACCGGCGGATCGCGCTCAACCGCAGCGCGCATATAGGCAGGGTCCTTGGCATCCATGCAAACAAACGTCAAGTCTTCCTGCTTCGGCGACCACGCATGTTCGCTCGTTTCAGCGGATTGGCGAAACATCACATGCTTCGCCATCTGGTTGCAGTACTCGTTCGCGACTCCAAGCGCCTTCAGATTCGTATCGGTCTGAGTTTCGTAGCGCGCGCCGAACACGCTCACATGGTAGGCATCCGGTCCCGCAGGAACCACGCCGCTCGGAGCGGTCGCGCAACCCGCCAGCGCGGATGCCATGATTCCGATCATCCACTGCGTTCTGCGGTATTTCATAGGAGCTCCTTGGGCCGTCACCGCGCACGATAGCGCGGCATTCACCCGCACGATCGTGATGTTCGGCACGATTTAAGGTCCGCAAATGTGAACGCCATCACGCGATGAAGGATGCAGCCCATATCCCGTGCGATCCGCCGCACAGTTTCCGCACGTGATGCTCGAATTCAAGTGTGCTTTGCGATCGGACCGCACGGCGATTCGTTTTACGCCCACGCCGAATTCGTACACATTTTGACCACCCCGGTAGCCCGTCACCGCCAACGCCGCGGTCGCGGCCAGCAGTACGATGATAAAAACCCAGGACGGCCGTGATCCTGGAGCCGCGCCGGCGCCTCGCCAGACGGCCAACAGTACCAACGCCAACGTCGAAAACATCGCCCACTTCATGTGCAGCGAAATCGCCTGGCGAGCAGCGGCGTTGACGTCCAAGTCGAGCACCGCTCCTAGGCCGGTTGCCAGTGCAAACAGCGCGGCGAGCGCGCCGAGACACAGATTCCACGTCCCCACGATGGCGGCGGTCGACGCCAGCGCACCGCCGCGCAGCAGCCGTGCCGCGAGCAACAACGGTGTCGCGGTCAAAATGAGCGCGAGGGGAAAATGCACCACCACGGGATGCCATCCCGGCACAGGACTCACGTTCGGCTCGAGGATAAGTGGCGCCGCCACCAGGCGATGGTGTCGCCGAGTCCTGCGGCCAACGTAAACCGCGGCTGCCAGGGCACTTCGTCGCGCAGGCGATGAATATCGGGCACCAAGAGCGGCGGCTCTTCGGTGGGCGGAATCCGAGCGCCGAGTCGAATCAGATCGGGTCGTCCAATCTCGAGCGCGATGCGCTCGATCAGATCCGCCAGGGCAATTCTGTCGTCGGAGCCGATATTGACGGGTCCTTGAATCTCGCTATCGAGCACGCCGGCAAAGGCGGCGCCGACATCGGCGACATGCAGGAAGCTGCGGATTTGCCGTCCGTGCGTGCACAAGGCTTCTTGATTCATGAGCAAGTGCCGGATAACCGACGGCACCAAGCGGTCCGGATGCTCGTACGGCCCATACTGGAAAAAGATGCGCCCCCAGGCTGCCGACAGCTGCTCCTCCTCGGCAAATTCCGCCAAACTCTTTTGTAGTGCGATCTTGGCGGCCGCATAGGGACTCGAGCGCGCGGCGTCGGCCAGGGGACTCGATCGCTCCTCGCACACCCCGCATTTGGACCAGTCGTACTCGACGCAGCTGCCCGCCGTCACGGCGCGAATTCCGCCGAGCGCGCGAAACCGGCGCAGCAGATGCTCGCTCGCGGCCAGCCAGCGAGAATTATCCGGGCTCTGCCAGTACACGCCCGGGGTAGCAATCCACGCGAAATGCAGCAAGTGCGTCGGTCTGACGCGCTCGAGCAAGGCGTCGGCTCGCGACTCATCGAGCAAATCGGCAACGTGCACCGTGGCGCCGTGAAGCTCAATCGGAATATTCGCTGCGCCCCCCGACAGTACCGCGTGCACCTCGTACCCCTTGGCGAGCAGCGGCGCCACGCTCCAGCGGCCAATGAAGCCGCCGGCGCCGGTGACCAGCACGCGCTTCGAGGAGGTCACTTCGGTGCCGATGCGTCCAGCAACGAGTAAGCTGCATCGCGGGGCGAGATCACGCTCGGCGCCAGCGGCCATTGGATGGCGAATGCCGGATCGTTCCAGCGAAATCCCTGCGCATACTCCGGAGCATGCGGCACGGAAATCATGTAGTACACCTCCGCCACATCGCTCAACGTGATGAAGCCATGGGCGAATCCCGGGGGGATAAATAAGGAGCGGCGGTTTTGCGCCGTCAATTGCGTGCCGTACCAGCGCCGATAGTGGGACGACTGCGGCCGGATATCCACGATGACGTCGAAGATCGCTCCCGCGGTACAGCGCACCAGCTTGTGTTCCTCGTGCGGCGGCCGTTGGTAGTGCAGGCCTCGCAGCGTCCCCTTGCGGATGTTGTAAGACACGCTGCATTGGCGCAATTCGATACCCAAGCCCTTGGCGGCAAATTCTTCGTCACAGTACGCGCGCGCAAAAAAACCGCGCTCGTCCGCAATGGGCGCCAAGTCAACCAGAAATGCGCCGGGAAGCGGCGATTCAGTGAAGATCATGGTGCATCATAGACACGAACCAGCGGCACCGGGGTCGCGAATCGGCCGCCCCACGCCTTGATGCCATCGAGCTGCTGCCGGATTTCGTGCTGAAGATTCCACGGCAGGATCAGCACGTAATCCGGCTTTGCCTGCATCAGTTCCTCAGGCGACACCACGGGAATGTGCGTGCCCGGCAGCCATTTTTTCTGCTTGTGCGGACTTCGGTCCGCCACGAAGGCAATATCCTGCGGCGTCACCCCGCAAAAATTGAGCAGCGTATTGCCCTTGGCTGCAGCGCCGTATGCCGCGACGCGTTTGCCGTCACGCTTTGCGCCGGCGAGAAAATCACACAGCGAATCCCGGCATTCATCGACGCGTTTTGCAAAATGCATGTAGGTGCCAAGGTCCGCGATTCCCGCGGCCTTTTCTTGGGCGCGCGCCTCGCGCAGCGAGGCGCTGTCGTCAAGGTCCGATCGCTGCGCATGCGAGGCAAATATCCTCAATGAACCGCCGTGCGTCGCTAGTCGCTCGAGATCGTAGATCCGCAAGTGGTGGCGGCTGAATACCTGTTCGATGGCGTACAGAGAAAAATACGAGTAGTGCTCGTGATAAATCGTGTCGAACTCGACCTGCTGAATGAGCTCCAGCAAATGCGGGAATTCGATGGTCACGCTGCCGCTCGGGCGCAGCAGCAAGGCGAGACCCGCGACAAAATCATTGAGCTCCGGCACATGCGCCAGCACGTTGTTGGCGATGATCAGGTCGGCTTGACGCCCCTCGCGCACCAGTTCCTGGGCGAGCTTCTCACCGAAGAACCGCACCAGTGTGGGTACGCCGATTTTCTCCGCAGCCGCCGCGACGGTGTCGGAGGGATCGATGCCCAAAACGGGAATGCCCATTTTCAAGAAATTCTTCAGCAGGTAGCCGTCGTTGCTGGCCAATTCGACCACGAGGCTTGAAGCACTTAGGCCGAAGCGCTTTTGCGCCATGTCGCAATAGGCCTTGGCGTGCGCCAGCCACTCGTCCGAGTACGATGAAAAGTAGTGGTAATTACCGAACAATTCTTCCGGCGCAACATCGTAATCCAGCTGCACCAGCTTGCAGATGTCGCAGACTTTGGCGCGCAGCGGATAGCGTTTCTCTCGTTGAATCGCGGCAAGCGACTCGATGAACGCATTGGAGGCAGGTTGCAGCCCCAAATCCGCCATAGTCACGGTGAGACGGCCGCCGCATGAGCGGCAGCCGGCGACAAGCCCTACCATCGCGTGGCTATCCTTCCCACAGTTTCCACGGCGCCGCGCCGCTCTCCCACAGTGAATTCAAGTGCTGCTTGTCGCGCAATGTGTCCATGGGTTGCCAGAAACCCCGGTGCACCCAGGCGGCCAGCTGACCGTCCGCCGCCAGGTTTTCCATGGGCTCTTTTTCCCAAACGGTATCCAGGCCGTCGATGAGTTCCAGCACGCTGGGCTCGAGGATGAAGAATCCTCCGTTGATCAGGCCGCCTTCGGCGGAGGGCTTCTCCTCGAATGACACCACCTTGGCATCCTGCGTGACGATACGGCCGAATCGCGCGGGCGGCCTGACGCAGGCAACCGTGGCTTTGCGGCCATGGCCGGCATGGAAGGCCAATTGCGCGCTGATATCGATATTCGACAAGCCGTCTCCGTAAGTCATGCAGAACGGCTCACCGGCGCTCAAGAATTTGCCGATCTGCAACAGCCGACCGCCGGTCATGCTGTCCTCGCCCGTATCCACCAAGGTCACCTTCCAAGGCTCGACGCGGCAGTCGTGATATTCAACGCGGTTTTCCGCCATATCAAAAGTGACATCGGCTTGATGCAGGAAATAGTTCGCAAAATACTCCTTGATCATGTAGCCCTTGTAGCCGAGACAAACGATGAACTCCTTCACGCCGAAAGACGCGTACAGTTTCATGATGTGCCACAGGATGGGACGCGTGCCGATTTCCACCATGGGCTTCGGGCGCGTGTTTGATTCCTCGGCGATGCGCGTGCCCTTGCCGCCGGCGAGAATGACGCACTTCATACGCGCAATGCCGGCAGCGATTGATACCGCACAATCTGCGATTCGGAAAATTTCACCATATCCTCCCCCGCCGCGTGGGCTTGGTACCAGTCCGCAGTCCAAGCCAGCGACTCGCCAACGCCAAGCCGCGGATGCCATTGCAATGAACTTTGCGCCAGAGCCGATGACAGGGTCAGCGCGGCGGCTTCCTTGGGGTTGACGCCGGCATCGCGCTGCCAACCCGGGCGACCCGAAAACCGCGCGCTGAAGGTGTCCACGACCTCGCGCACCATACAAAAGGATGACGGGTTTGGGCCGAAATTGACAGCGCGAGGCGCGCCGGCCGGTGTCTGCACCAGCGCCTGCGCCAGGGCCAGATACCCCGACAGCGGCTCGAGGACATGCTGCCAAGGTCTGACGGCATCGGGGAATCTCAAACTCACCGGCTGGTTGGCCGCGAGCGCCCGAATGCAATCGGGTATGAGACGATCTTGCGACCAATCGCCGCCGCCGATGACATTGCCGGCGCGCACCGAGGCGATCGGCGGACCTCCCTCAAAGAAGCTGTCGCGGAAGCTGCCCGTCAACAGCTCCGCGCAAGCTTTGCTGTTGCTGTAAGGGTCATGCCCCCCAAGGCGGTCGCTCTCGACAAAGGGGCGGCCCTCATCGTGATTTTCATACACCTTGTCGCTGGTCACGACGAGCACGCACTGCAGGTGTTTGAGCGCCCGGCATGCCTGCAACAGGATTCCGGTACCCAAGACGTTGGTCGCGTAGGTCGCGAGCGGATCGCGATAGGACTCCCTGACGAGGGCCTGTGCCGCCATGTGGATGACGACCTGCGCATCCGATCCCAGGAGCGCAGCACGAATTTTTTCCTCGTCGCGAATATCGGCGATGTGTGAGCGGGATTTGCCGCCCACCAGATCATGGAGACTCGGGTCGGTGTGCGGCGCGAGTGAATAACCGGTTACCTGGGCGCCCATCCGGCGCAGCCACAGACTCATCCATGCGCCCTTGAAGCCGGTGTGACCGGTGAGAAACACGCGGCGGTTCCGCCAGAACTCGCTTGTTGACTGGGTAATGAGTTATCCCGCCTTCTTGTTCCAATAAGATTTCAAAATGTCCAAGGTAGGCCGCGCGCCGCCTGCTTTGAGCGCGCCGCTCAAGCGTATCTGCACGGTCCACAACTTGGCGAAGCGGCGCAGCATGAGAAAAACGTCTTTGTACTGGCCGCGGCCCTGCGTTGCATAGGCGATTTTGAGCGCATCGCAGATGATGGCCACCGGCAATTTGTAGATGCGCGAACGCGCTGCAAAAGGATCATGCACACAGGTCGCGTAACTCGGGTCGGTGATCAGGATCCACGTGGCCACGCGCTCCATCAAGAATATTTTCATCTGGACGTCGCGGCGGCCGCGATACTGCGTCGGCGTGCGCAATTGGATTCCCAAGGGGTCCTCAGGGATTTCCGCGATGGCAAATAACTGCTCCGTGATCGCCAGCCACGCTCTCCAAAACCTCGGCTTGGCAATGAAGTAATTGGAATGCACCGTGTTTCTGGAATCGGAGACCAAGTCCTCGAGCGGCTGCGGATGATTGATGCGCGCAAAGAAATCCTTTGCCACTTTCAGCAGCCCGGGATGCTCTGCGTTGCCGTGCTCGAACACATTGAGAAAGAAGGCGCTGTTGTGGATGCTGGGGCTGAACAGCGCAACCTCGGTGGCCGGCGCGGAGGCTTGAATGAAATCGCGAACCTGAGCGGCGCTCAAATTGGTTTTCAACTTGAATTTCGGCGACAGAAAGCCGTAGAAAGCGCTTTCGTCCAACTTTTCGTTGAGCAGGAAATTTCGGATCGGCCAATATTCGTACCAATCGGGCCGCTCGTTCCCCGAGTTGTCCAAGACATCGAAGCCAGGATCTAATTCTTGACGTGATGTGTAGTGGTTGAGAATTTGGTATGTATGCACGGAATGCATGGCCGAAGCATACCGGCTTCACGCGGCGGCGGCGAGGTCATCACGCGGCGGCATCGAGGTCATCACGCGGCGGCGTCGAGATCATCACGCGGCTATTCGGGCGAGCAGCTTCAGATAATTTGCACAATAGCTGCGCAGCGAGTAACGCTCTTCCACGTGCAAGCGTCCTTTGGCGCCGAAACTGGCGCGTAAGTCGGGCGAGACGATCAAGCGTTCCAAGGCACGTTCCCAGTCATCGACACTGGCCGCGTGAAACCCATTGATCCCGTCCATCACGGCTTCCGTGTTGGCACCCACGGGTGAGGCAACGCAGGGAAGCGCGGCGGCCATGTACTGCAATAACTTGAAGGCGCACTTGCCGCGCGACCAGGCATCATCGGTCAGGGGCATCACGCCGATGTGTGCTGCCGCCAACGATTGCGCCTCGGTGGCGGAACTCCAGGGCACTCGCTCCACCGTCACGTCGTGCCAATCGGGAAATGCCGAACAGATCACGCGCAGCCTCAAAGTCGGGTGCCGCTGGGCCAAACGCGCCAAGGCAGGCCTGATCATTTCCAGGTAAATGAGATTTTCGGGGCTGCCGATCCACGCGATCGTGGGAGGATCAGCAGGCCCGGCCGTCGTGGGGATGTAGCCGGCAGTATCGATGGAGGTGGGCAGTACGGCAACTTCCCTGGCCGAACCGCGCGCGACTCCGGCCAGGACCTCGTTGCCCGCGGCCACCGCATCGACCCAGCGGCAGGTGGCGGCGAATTTTTGCTTGCGCCAGGCGGATTCATCAGGAACATCCCCGAGCCGCCGCGGTTTGCGCACATAGATGGCGTCATCCACGTCGAAAATGCGGCGCCGGCTGTAGGCGGAAAACAGGCGCGCTTCGATCGAACTGAGCTTGATCTGATGCAGCACGGTGACGTTCGCCCACCGAAACAGTTCGCGCCGCTCCCAGGTCCGCAAACCATAGCGCCCGCTCGGGAATTGCTCGGCGCGTACCCGCCAGCCGGCCTCTTGCAGAGGCGCAATCAGGCTGCGCATGCGGTGCCGAAACGACGGCTGATCCAGACCATATCCCAGCAAAACGATATTGGACATACGCCTTACACCGTTTTCATCAGTCGCGTCAGCGCGGCCAGCGCGACTTCAATGCCATCGGCCAACTGAAGCGCGGATGCCCGTTGCGCCAGGGCGAGGCGCGCGGACTCATCGCTCAGGAGTGCGCCTGCGGCCTGCACGATACCGGCCGCGTCGAGCTTGGCGCCGACCGCGACATCCGCATCAACGCAGCGTTGTATGCGCTGATGCTGATCCTGGGCAATCGGGATGGCGAGGCACGCGCGGCCGCAGGCAATCGCTTGCAGCAGCGTCGAACCGCCGTTGGTCACGATGAGCCGCGCGCTGCTCATCAATGCCGCAAGATCGGCTTGCGGCAGTGCATGGAAACAGCGCAGCCGCGAGCTGGGCGCCGTAGCCGTTGGACCGACGAACACGGTCGGGGTGCCGGCATCGGCAATGGTATTTGCCGCTGCGAGAAATGTTGCCGCCGCATCGGCGGCGCCCGGATGTCCGGTCCCCCCGCCCGGCACGACCAGTGCATAGGTCTCGAGACTCAAGCCCACGCGTGCCATGATCGAATTCTCGGAGCCGGCTCGCGACAAAATCACATCGAGATACCTCAAGGCGGGTCTGCGCAGCCAGCCCAGCTTCAATCGCTCGAGAACATTGAGGGCGCCTGCGATGAATTGCGGATAGGCAATCCAGTGCTCATCGATCAGCCGCATCCAGCGCCATCGGAACGCCTTGCGTCTTTGGCGGGAGCGGGAACTGATGAAAATGATGCGTGCGCCCGCCCGAGCCGCCGCGCGCAACTGTGCGGTGCGGCCTGCGTTGTCGAAGATCACGATGTGGGGCTTGAACTTTTGGATCGACTCTGTGACGGCTGCGGTGTGAAAGGTGGGCGATGAATCCAGCAAGGTTGCCGGAAACGGTGCCGCGGCGGCGTAAGGAGCTTGGCGGCTCAAGATAAAATGGATCTCAGACTCCGGCCATTGCCGCCGCACGGCATGCGCAATCGCCAAGCTGCGCGCGTACTCGCCCATGCCGAACGCACCGGAGACGGGAACAAAAAGAATTCGTGGAGCCTCAAGCAAAGGCGGTGAACCAGCGGTCCAGCACCAACAAGTACCAGGCGCGCCTAAATTCGACACCCACCGCTTGTTGCAGTACACCGCGATCCATGAGGCGCCGCACGGCATCGCGAAGCAATGCCGGGTGCTGCTTCAGCCAGCGGTGCACGGGAAGCCCAAAGCCGGACTTGGGCCGATTCAAATGATTTGGCGGCAATCTCGGTTCCATCAAGCGGCGCACCAGCAGTTTTCCCCGCCGCCGCCGCTCATCGACCAGCAGATTAGGATCAACGCTCAACATGAACTCGACCAAGCGATGGTCCAGCAACGGCGGCCGCACCTCCAGAGAATGCGCCATGCTGGTTCGATCCACCTTGGTCAACAGGCCTTCCGCCAGATCGGTGTTCAAATCCAGCCACCGCAGTTGCGCCAGTGGCTGCAAGTCTTCGCGCCAAAACTGCCGGTAGAACCAGAGATAATCATACTCAGGCTCTTTCCAGGACGGCGCGAGCAGCGCGTCGATCTGTTGAGCCGTCATTCCGCCCAAAGCTGCGGCATATGCCGCAAGACCAACATAGCCATGGCGCTGCATGGACGAGGCGAGACGCGACAACGGCGGCAGGTATCTGGCCAACGATCGATTCAACAGGTTTGATCGCGCCCCGATTCTTGACCAATAGCGCGGGTAGCCGCAAAAGATTTCGTCGCCGCCCTCGCCGCTCAATGCGACGGTGACTTCGCGGCGGGCAAATTGCGCAATCAAATAGTTGGACCACGCGGCGCTGTCGCCGAACGGCTCATCGAAGAGCGCGGGCATCTGATCCAGTGCGCCGGCGAAATTCGATTGCGGCGCCATCAATTCCAAATGCTCGGTGCTCAGGTGTGCGGCAACTTGCCGCGCCGCATCCGCTTCGGAGCGAGCGCCCGCCTCAAACGCCAAGGTGTAGGTGCGCGGGGCGTCCAGGTAGTAGGCCGTGAGCGCCGAGTCGATGCCACCGCTCAAAAAAACGCCGACCGGCACGTCGGACACGGTATGTTGCGGGACCACCTCGCCCAGCAACGCATCGAGCTGCCGTACGGTTTCATCGGCGCTGCGCGCGACAATAGCGCTCGAGGGATTCCAATAGCGCTCGATGGTCACACGGCCCGCCTGCCAGGTGAGCGTATGCGCCGCCGGCAATTTGCAAATGCCGCGGTAAATGGTCTTCGGCGCCGGCACGTAGCCGTGAAATAAAAAGTCGCGCACCGCGCTTGGGTCGATCTCGGGCGTGCCCAGCAGCATCAGGGCTTTCAGTTCCGATGCAAAGGCGATGCCGTCCGGCAACAGGCGGTAATACAGCGGCTTGATTCCCAGCCGATCGCGGGCCAGCAACAAGCGCTTGGCCTGCGTATCCCAGCTGGCAAAAGCGAACATGCCGACCAAACGGGTCAGACAGGCGCCGCCCTCGGTTGCGAGAAGCCTCAAGAGCACTTCGGTGTCGCCGCTCGAGACCCAAGGTCCCGGCAATGCGGCGCGCAGCCGCTCATGGTTGTACAACTCGCCGTTGTAAGTCAGCACCTGCGAGCCGAACAGCATCGGCTGGCGGCCGGCGTCCGTTAAATCCTGAATAGCCAAACGTCGGTGAGACAGGGCGACACCCGGCTGACTCCAGACGCCGTCGCCGTCGGGACCCCGATGCAGCAGCCGTTGCGCCATGCTTTGCGCAATCTCCTCGCTCGCCCTCGGACCGACAATACCGGCTATACCACACATGGCGGCAGTCTAACGCGGCGCCGTCGCGATGTACCGCTAGACCATCAGTACCGCTAGCCATCGGGCGACGGTTCGTTTAGGGTGCACGTCGGAGCTGAACATGGCAACACCCGCCGATCAACGATTGCTGGAATTATTGGGAAGATGGCTCGAGAGCCTCGAGTTGCATACCAAGTATTCGTCGCTGGACGACGACAGCTATTGGAAGATTCAGCCCTGGTCGGAGCATCAACGGCCAACGCGTTGGATTATCGACTTGGCGAGGCAGAAGACGCTTGCCCTGCGGGCTCAAGTCGAGCAGCGCGCCAAGTCGGGTGATACGCAGTTTTCCGACGCGCTGGAGCTGATGGCATTCCTGGCCAACCTGGTGGGATCCGAACACATCGAGCGCTTCATCCCCGTGGCCGAAGCGCGCAACGAGCGCGACCTGTCCGGCGAGGCGCCGCAGAATGCTTCGGACGATACCTCCCAACATCCGGCCGTCACCGCCACCCGCGAAATGCCGAAGTTCACGGGGACCAAGCGGGCGCCGCCGCCCGCCGGCACCGCCCAAGTCGCGCGCAATGAACGCCGAGCCGCGGCTGTCCTCAAGCCGGCGCCAAAAGCGCCCGTCAGGCTGCCGCCGAAAAAGCCGGCCGCTCAGCCCGAGCGTACGGGTGCATCTGACGCGGCCAGGGAGCAGGTGATCGCCGACGCGGCTCGCTTGGTACAATGGGGCAGAAAATGGTTCGAGCTGCCCGAACTCATTGCCCGCATGGCGGACCGTCCCGCCCTGCCGGATGTACGACGTATACTGAAGGAAAATAAAGCCGCGATTGAAAAGAAGGTCGGGAACACCTAGCCTGCCCTGGCTGTCCGAGCGTAAATCGCTCCGCTGCCCAACAATAAAATTTAGGGAACCTCCTTCGATGATCCACGCTCAAAGGCGCCCATGATTACGACAAAAAATTTATCCAAGCGGTATGGCGACAAGCTGGCCGTCAATGACCTGACCTTCTCGGTGGCGCCGGGCGAGGTCCTCGGCTTCTTGGGCGCCAATGGTGCCGGCAAGTCCACCACCATGCGCATGATTGCCGGTTTCATTTCGCCCTCGGCGGGCCAAGTCTCGGTTTGCGGGCACGATATCGAAAAAGCGCCGGTGGCGGCGAAATCCTGCATGGGGTATTTGCCCGAGGGCGCGCCCAGCTACGGCGAAATGACGGTTGCCGAATTTTTGGACTTCGTCTCCGACGTGCGCGGATTGACCGGCGAGCGGCGCCGGCAAAGGCGTGCCGTGGTGATCGACCGGTTGGGATTGGCGCCCGTGATCGATCAGGTGATCGAGACGCTGTCCAAGGGGTTTCGCCGGCGCGTGGGATTGGCCCAGGCCTTGATCCACGATCCCCAGGTGTTGATCCTGGATGAACCCACGGACGGACTCGATCCGAATCAAAAGCACGAAGTACGGCGGCTCATCAACGAGCTGAGCAAGGACAAGTTGGTGATCGTCTCCACCCATATATTGGAAGAGGTACACGAGGTTTGCACGCGCGCCATCATTATCGCGCACGGCCGCATCGTGGCCGATGAGACCCCGACGGCGCTGGAGTCTCGCTCGCGCTACCACCACGCGGTAAGCTTGCGCTTCGAAAAAGCGGACGATCTGGCGGCAGCGCGCCGTGAAATCGCGTTGCTGCCGGAAGTCGCCGCCATCGAATCGGATGTGCGCGAACTGAGGCTCACTGCAATACCGAAGCCCGGCGCCAACGTCCTGGCCGCGGTCGGCTCGATTATCGTCAAGTACAACTGGGATGTGCCCGAATTGCACTTGGAATCCGGGCGTCTCGACGAAGTGTTCCGCTCATTGACGGATCCCAAGCCTCCTACGGGTATCGACGCATCGTCCGCGGCGGAGCTCAGCGCATGAACAAAGTGCTCGTGGTGTTTCGGCGTGAATTGCGCAGCTATTTTGCGACTCCCCTGGCGTACGTCTTCATCGTCATCTTCTTGGTGCTCGCCGCCGTGTTTACGTTTCAAGTCGGCGGCTTCTTGGAGCGCAACCAGGCGGACCTGCAGTCATTTTTTCGGTGGCATCCCTGGCTGTACTTGGTGCTGATCCCGGCCATCTCGATGCGGCTTTGGGCGGAGGAGCGCAACAGCGGCAGCATCGAATTGCTCATGACGTTTCCCATCACCCTATGGCAGGCGGTGGTGGGCAAATTTCTCGCCGCCTGGTGCTTCGCGGGAATTGCGCTCGCTCTCACCTTTCCGGTCTGGATCACCGTCAACTATCTGGGATCGCCGGACAACGGCGCCATTGTTGCGGCCTATGTGGGCAGCTTTTTGATGGCCGGCGGATTTTTATCCATCGGCATGTGCCTCTCGGCGGCGACGCGCAATCAAGTCGTGGCGTTCATCACCGCCGCCTTGGTCGGATTCGTATTCCTGCTGGCGGGCTTTCCCTTGGTGCTGGATTTCGTGCACGGTGTGCTGCCGCAGCCGATTGTCGATGCCATCGCGTCCTTGAGTTTTTTCACTCACTTCGATGCCATCTCCAAGGGCGTGATCGACTTGCGCGATCTCGTGTATTTCGCCGCACTCATCGGCTTCTGGTTGGCCGCCACGGCCTTGGTACTCGACATGAAGAAGGCGGAATAGGTGAATAATCGTTGGCGAAGAGTGGGCTTTGGGGTCGGCGGCCTGATTGCACTGGCGGTGCTGTTTTTGGCGGTCGTGATGCTGTCGAACGTGGGCCTGCGGGGCGTGCGGCTCGATCTCACGCAGAACAAGCTCTACACCTTGAGCAAGGGCACGCAGCAGGTGCTTCGGGACTTGAAGGAACCGGTCAATTTGTATTTTTATTTTTCGCGGGACGCCGTCGCGAAGCAATCGCCGCTGATGATGCCGTATGCGGCTCGAGTGCGTGAGTTCCTGGAAGAAGTGAGCGCACGCGCCGGCGGCAAGATTCATCTGCAGGTGATCGATCCGCAGCCCTTCTCCGACGATGAAGATCGCGCCGCGGAATTCGGCCTGCAGTCTCTGCACCCCGGCGGCGAGGCGCTGTATTTCGGCCTGGCGGGCACCAACTCGACCGACGGCCGCTCCGCGATCCCGACGTTCACGGCGGACCGCGAAGAATTCCTGGAATACGACGTGGCGAAACTCGTCCAGGAATTGGGCACCCCGAAGAAACCGGTGATCGGCTTGTTGAGCTCGATCGGCGTGCAGGGACAATTCAATCCGCAGACCGGGCAGATGGGCGAGCCGTGGCCTATCTACACGCAGCTGCAGCAGCTGTTCGCCGTACGCAACCTCACGGCGGACCTCGACCATATCGACAAAGATGTCGATGTGCTGATGTTGATTCATCCGAAACAGCTGGCGCCCAAGACGCTGTACGCCATCGATCAATTTGTGATGCGCGGCGGAAGAATGCTGCTGCTGGTCGATCCGAATGCCGGCGCCGACTTGACTGGACAGGATCCGCGCAATCCGCTCGCCGGCGCGATGGCCAATCACTCCTCGGACCTGCAGCCGCTGCTGGCGACTTGGGGCATCGACTATGACGCCACCAAAGTCATCGGCGACCTGGGCCGTGGACTGGAGGTTCGCTCCAACACCTCCGCAGCTCCCGTTCGCCATATCGGTATCTTGGGATTGCGTCATGCCGACATGGATGCGAAGGACGTCGTGACGGCATCCCTCGAGACCATCAATCTCGCCACCGTCGGATCACTTGCCGCGCGCCCCGGCGCCAAGACCACCTTCGAGCCCTTGCTGCTAAGTTCCGCCAATGCAGAGCCCCTGCCTGCGCAGCGCTTCAACGCCTTGATCGATCCTGCGGTCTTAAGGGACGGGTTCAAATCGACGGGCGAGCGCTACACCATCGCCGCGCGCATTACGGGGCCTGTGGATTCGGCGTATCCCAACGGCCCGCCCGGGGATCAGAAGCCGGCCTCGGGTCCGCCGGTCGCGCACCTCGCCAAGTCAACAACGCCCGCCAACATCGTCGTGATCGCGGACACGGACCTTTTGATGGATTATTTGTGGGTGCAAACACGCGAATTACTCGGACAGCGGATCGCGCAGGCTTTCGCCAACAACGGCGACCTGATCGCCAACATTCTGGATAACTTGAGCGGCAGCAGCGCATTGATCAGCGTGCGTGGACGCGCCTCTTTTTCGCGCCCCTTCGAGCGGATCGAAGCACTCAAGCGCCAGGCGGACGATCGCCTGCGGGCCAAAGCCCTGGAGCTGCAATCAGAATTGCAGCAAACCGAAGGCAAATTGACGGAACTGCAGGCGAAGCGGAACGATCAGAGTTCCTTGATGCTGTCGCCGGAACAGGAGGCGGAGCTGAAGCGGTTTACCGCCGAGAAGGCCCGCGTCCGCAAGGAATTGCGCGAGACCGAGCGCGGCTTGGACGTCGATATCAATCGCTTGGGCTCGCGCCTCAAGGTGATCAACATCGCGATTGCGCCGCTGCTGGTCGCGGTGGCCGGCGTGGTCATTTTGTCGCTGCGTCGCCGTCGCCGGACGTTCTCGCACAGCGCCGCAGCAGGTCTGACATGAACCGGCAGCGATTCACCGCCTTGCTGGTTGCGGCGCTGCTGGCGATATCCGGCGCCCTGTACTTGAGCACCCAGCGCAACCTCCCGCGCGATCCGCACGGCATGGCCCTTCTGCCCTCGCTGGCGGGCGAACTGAACTCGGTGTCCGCGTTGACGGTGCGCAAAGGCGCGGCAGCTCCCGTCACGGTTCACAAACAAAGCGAGCAATGGACGGTGGCCGAGCGCGCCGACTATCCGGCGGACGTGCCCAAGCTGAAAAAATTACTGCTGGCGTTGAGCGATGCCAAGATCCGCGAAGAGAAGACTTCGAATCCTGACAGCTATGCCGTCATTGGCGTCGAGGATCCATCGCAGCCGGGCGCCGGTGGTACGCAGATCGAGCTCACCGCGCAGAACGGGAAGCACGCAGTGATCGTCGGCAAATCCGCCGGCGAGGGTTCCTTTATCAGGCGCGCGGGCGAGAAAACCAGCTACATCGTCGAGCCGGCGATTTCTGTCGAAGCCGAACCGCGTTATTGGATCGATACCCGACTGCTCGACATTCCGACCGACAAGATCCAAAGCGTCGAGAGCAAACCTGCTTCGGGTGGCGCATATTCCGTACATCGCGTACCCGCGAACCCGGCGCCCGCGAACCCGCCGCCCGCGAACCCGGCGCCCGCGGGGCCGTCGCCCGCGCCGGCCGCGGACAAATTCGTGCTGGATGGCGTGCCGAGTGGACGGCAGGCGGCGGATTCGCAAACCTTGGCGCCCTCGCCCGCCCACTTCAGCAACCTGACGGTCGAGGATGTGGTCCCTGCCGGCGACATTGATTTCAGCAAGCCCTCCACCGTGACCGTCACGCTTGCGGATGGCAGCGTGATCACCTTTACCGGCGCTGTCATTGGCGACAAACGATGGATCAAGGTGGCCGCACCCAAAGATGCAGCTTTAAGCGCGAAGGCCAACGGCCGCGCCTTCGAGATGGCGAGCTATCGCTACGATGGTATTTTTAGACCATTGGAGCTGTTGCTGGTGCCGAAACCACCGCCACCGCCGCCGCCCAGCGCCAAGAAGCCCGCAGCCGCGCCGAAGCCGTGATCAGCGGCACGCCTGCCGGATTCGGGCGACGGCTGGCGGCACTTGTGTACGACGCTCTGCTACTGGCAGCGCTGCTGATGATTTTCACCGGCGGTGCGCTCTTCCTCACCCACGGCGAGGCGGTGGTGCCGGCCACGGCGGGTGCGTGGGTCTATCTTTACCGCGCAGGCCTGGTGGTGCTGATTGCCGGCTACTACCTGCTCAATTGGCTGCGCAGCGGCCAAACCTTAGGCATGCGCGCGTGGCGTCTGCGTGTGGTGAGCGATTCCGGCCGGCCCTTGGCCTGGAAAGCCGCGGTCTTGCGGGCGCTCTTGGGTGCGCTGGCTTGGACCCCGGCGGCCTTGGGCGTGCTGTGGCTGTACGTCGATCCCGATCACTTGGCGCTGCATGATCGGTTCTCCAAGACACGGGTCGTGCACCTCTCGGCCAAGTGATGATGACCGGTTGGTGCAGCGCTCGCCAGGGAGCGTGAGAAGCCTCGAGGTAACGAAAAGAAGCACAGTTACCTCGAGGCTTCTTACGCTGCCTGACGAATACTGGAACCGATCAACATCACCATGCCGATGCTACCGGCGGGTGTTGGACTGGTCCTCTTGTACCGTGATGTTGAGCGGTCCAGCGTGACAGAACTGAGGGATGGGAAGCTTCAAGGTAACTGCGTCTTCGTTACCTTGAAGCTTCCTATCCCCCAGTCCATCCGCACCGGCCAACCTCACAGTGCCGAGGTGCTGTCTAACGCGTTCTTGATATTGCGACCAGCGTGCAGAAGCCGATGACCGCCGTCGGCAACCAGCCGACCAGCGCCGGATTGAGATTGTAAAGCTGGCCGCCATTCTCAACCGTGCGCGTGATGAGGAAGAACACCACGCCCAAGAGCACGCCGATCACCGTGCGGGTCCCCGCACCGGTCGTGCGTAAAGGACCGAACACAAAGGGCAGCGCCAGCAAGGTCACCACGATCACTGCAAAAAGCCTCGCGATCCGCGACCAGTAGCCAATTTCGTACGACGCCGTCTCCAAATTGTTCCGCCGCAGATGGTCGATATAGGAGGCAAGTCCGTGGAGCGTCAACATTTGCGGGTCGGTCGCCGCCAATCCTAGAAACTCCGGATGCACGGTCGTTTGAATGGTCAGTTCGCCGACAGTGTCGCCCGAGACCTTGTCCCTATCGAACCGCGAGGTCGCCACGTTGTGCAGGCTCCATCGGCCTGGATCAGCCACCGAAATCCGGGCAGCTCGCTGGATCGAGCGCAGGCGCGTCGGCCCGTCCAGTTCGAATACGGACACCCCGCCGAATGCCCGGTCTACCTCGCCCGTTTGCACCCGCAGAATTCGATTGCCGTCCTTGACCCATGCGCTGCTGGTACCGGCGAAACTGACATCGGCCAATTTGCTGATGGTCTTTTCGCGCTTCGCAAACTGCCCCATCGAGGGCGCAGCGTACTCGCCGATGCCGAACATGATCAGGGCGAGGGTGAGACCGGCAAGACCTACCGGCCACGCGATGCGCCAGACCGATACGCCCGATGCTCTGGTCACCACCAATTCACTGCCCGACGCCAGATGACCAAGTCCCATCAGCGCACCGATCAGTGCCGCGATCGGTAGAAGCTCGAATGCTTGTTGCGGCATGTTGAGCAGCGTGAATAAAAAGGCATCGGCCGCGCTGTAGCTGCCGACGCCGATGTCGCCTTGCTGACTGATGAATGTCACCAGTGCGCCCAACACCAGCAGCACGGCCATGGCCATCGAGGTGTAGGTGAGCACGGTGCGATACACATATCGATCGAGAATGTTCATGCCTTCCTCGCATCGCGCATCACCAGATACAGTCCCAGGGCCAGTGCCGCAGCATGCACCCACCACACACCGATCGAAGGCGGCAGATCGCCTTTCTCCACCCAAATCTTGGACGCCGACAACAAATTCGAGTAGATGTAGTACACCACGAGGGCGAAGCCCACTTGGGTATAGCGGCCTTGGCGCGGGCGCAGTTTGCTCAAGGGCACGGCCACCAAGGTGAGCACCAGCGCCATAAGCGGTGTAGATGCCCTGAATTGCAATTGCGCAATGTCGGAAGGATCGCTCGACCCCCACAGCAAGCGCGTCGGCTTGGTATCCGGATCCGAGGAGCTGCGAATGTCCTGCGGCGTGGAGATGGGGATGCCGTGCTCGCGGAATTCAATGACGCGAAAATCGTCCTGACCCGGCACACCTTCGTAACGCCGGCCATTGAACAGGGTCACCAAGTGCATGCTGTCCGAGCTGGCCTTTGAGTAGGTCGCGGTCTCGGCCAACGCGACCTCGATTCGTCCCGCGTTCTCGCGTTGCACGAACACATTGTGCAGCACGCCCTCCTGGTCGACGCGTTCCGCATAAAAAACGGCGTCGCCACCGCTGAATGCGCGGAATCTGCCGGCATCCAATTGGCCGAATTCGGCTTCTTTGAGCGCTGATTGGCGCAGCAACTGCACCTGGCTGTCGGCTCGCGGTACCTGTTCAAATGCGAGCCACCCCAAGCCTACGGCAATGACGGCTGCGAAGCAGAACAGCGGCGCCAGCAGGCGGGAAGGTCCAAAGCCGCACGCCTGCAGCGCGGCCATCTCACTGTCGTGGTACATGCGGCCCAAGGTCAGCACCATGGCCAGCAACAACCCGACCGGCACAATGACGGATAGATACATGACCGTGCCGAGCGCGATCAAGTCGAACACCACACCCCTACCGTATTGGTTGTCGGCAGCTTGCCCGAGCACCCTGGACAGCTGGTTCGACACCAGGATGGCGACCAGGACCCCGGTCACGGCCAACCATGTCTGCACGACTTCGCGCAAGACATATCTTTGCACTGTCCATTTCATGCTGTCAGCTTAGAGCCTTCCTCATAATCTAGTAAACTATTTGCGTGAATCAGAGTGCACCACGATTTTTGATAAAACGGAGTTCAAGATATGGAATTCACGGCGATTATTGATGCAAAAGCGCGCGCCCAGTCGGGCTGCGCGGTGGTCGGTATCTATGAGAACGGAGATCTTGGCGTCGCAGCCCGGCAAGTCGACAAGCAGTTGCAAGGAATGATCACCAACCTGCAGGGCAGCGGCGATTTCGCCGCCAAACTCGGTGATACGCTGATGCTGCCGCTGCCCTCAGGATCCGCGGCCTCGCGTCTGTTGCTGATCGGTCTGGGGCCTCGCGCAGGTTTTGGGCGCAAACAGTACCGCAAGGCCTTGCAGTTCACGGCGCAGGCGCTGGCCAAGACAGGCGCGGGCGACGCGGCCGTGTACCTCGCCATGGAACCGGTCGCCGAGCTGGACGTGCTGTACCGCGCGCGCATGGTTTCCGAAGTGCTCTCATCGCAGGCGTACAAAATCCCGGATCTCAAAACCTCGCCGAAGCCCAAGGCGCGGCGCCTCGCCGCCATCAACGTCGCGGCCGCTGATGCCCGCGCGGCGAAAGCGGCGACTCAAGGATTGCGCATCGGGGCTGCCATCGGCAGCGGTCTCGCCTTCGCGCGCGACCTCGCCAACCTGCCGCCCAATGTGTGCACGCCGACGTATATGGGAAACCGGGCTCTGCAGCTGGCCAAAGAGTTCTCGAGCATCAAAACCAAGGTGTTGGATGAAAGCGGCATCAAGGCGCTCAAGATGGGTGCTTTCCTCGCGGTGACCAAAGGCTCCGAGGAGCCGCCGCGTCTCATCGTGTGCGAGTATCGGGGCGCCCGCAAGGACATGGCGCCCGTGTGTCTCGTGGGCAAAGGCATTACCTTTGATTCGGGCGGAATCTCGCTCAAGGATCCTCCCGCCATGGACGAAATGAAGTTCGACATGAGCGGCGGCGCCACCGTCTTGGGCACGGTGCGTGCCATCGCTGAACTGAACCTGCCCATCAATGTCGT
>Ga0193729_1000166_pt1 | contig 32172 bp, 30 predicted proteins | sample U1c2metaG_FD_143036 | JGI IMG/M metagenome (GOLD analysis project Ga0193729, IMG submission 143036) | Soil microbial communities from a riparian zone of the East river system, Colorado, United States - U1c2 | ecosystem: Environmental > Terrestrial > Soil > Riparian zone | place: USA: East River...
GCCCACGATCAACACGATGCCCACTGCGGCGCCTATCCATGTTTCCGCACTGGTAAAGAATCCACTCGGATTAATGAGATCCCAAGCTCTGATCGCAAGGCTGCCATTATCCACACCCGCGCTGCCCTGCGTCCACACGTGCTTGGCATTGTTGAATGCCAGCATGGGCAGTCCCATCAGGCGCCTGGTCAGCGTATGGCCGATCACGTGCGAGCCGAAAAACACCCGCTCGAAGATATACGCCACCAGCGGCGGCAGAACGGACCACAACATGACCGCGCGCTTGGCCCAAGCCGACACCAGCATCAGCCAGCCGGCAATCGGCAGGTACCAGATGGCGGTCGTGACGATGCTATACGCCCACAAGAGTTGAATGTCCCACCAGGCGTTCGGCTGCCACAGCGCGCTGCCGAGCGAAGCCCTGGCGCGAATCGAGAGGATGAATGCACCCATCAGGGCGGTCGCGTCGGCGGCTGCGAAATACACCAGCGGGATCAAGATCATGCCGACCAGCAACTTGATCAATACCGTCTTGGCATCGGATATCGGCAGAGACTTCCAAAATAAAATACTGCGATCCCTGCGATCCGCATACAGGCAATCGAGCAGGTACCAGGTTGCGTACACCGACATCACCGCATAGAACATCACCCCGACGGCCACTTGGAAGGCGCCGGCGGCCTCGTGCATTTCCGCCGGCGACGTCAGCTTTGGAATGCTCACTTGGCCGAACAAGGCGGCCAGGATCAGCAATGCGCCGAAAACGGCAGGTATGACCCAGATTGCGCGATTTTCCCAGAACTCCCGGCGGATCAGCCACGTGCTGGTATTCATGCTGCACCTCCGGAAAGTTTGGCGACGAACAAATCGGAGACGCTGGGGGTATGCAGATCGCCGAATGCCGCCAATTTACCGGCGTCGACGTTTTCGAAATACAGCACCACTTTTCCGAGAATGTGACGCTCGTAGTAGGGTTTCTCGGCGCGCGCTGCATCGAGGCGATCGGCCGTCACCGCCACTGCGGTGAAGCGCGCCGCGACATCCTCCAGCGAGGTGTCCAGGACGATGCGGCCCCTGTCGATGAATATGATGTCGGTCAGCAGATTCTCGACCTCTTCAACCTGATGCGTGGTGATCAGGATGGTGCGCGTCTCATCCATATAGTCGTTGACCAGCGCGTCATAGAAGGCGCGGCGCGCGAGAATATCGAGTCCCAGCGTCGGTTCGTCCAGCACCAATAACTTCGCGTCGATCGCCATGGTCAGCGCCAGATGGACTTGAGTTTTCATTCCCTTGGACAATTCCCGCATCCGGCGCTTGCCGGTAATTTGCGTTTTCGCCAGGAATGCCACGGCACGGTCCCTGCGGAATCGCGGGTGCACGCCTGCCACGAAATCAATCGCCTGGTCGACGCGCAGCCAGGACGGCAGCACCGCGACATCGGCGATGAAGCAGCATTCGTTCATGAGTGCGGTGCGGTCGCGAAACGGCTCGCGGCCCAGTACGGTCAGCTGACCTTCGTAGTTCGTCAGGCCCAAAATGGCACGCAACGCGCTGGTCTTGCCGGCGCCGTTGGGACCGATCAGTCCGACGATGCGGCCGGCCTCGATGTTGAGGTTGGCGCGATCCAGCGCGACGTGGGCGCCGTATTTTTTCGTCAGATCCCTTGCTTCGATGAGCGGAGCCATTCTCATGTTTCCTTAGTGTCGCTGCCGCGGGGCGGCGGCGCCGGGTGGGTGAGCGCCGGTGTTTGAGCAAACAATTCTTGTGAGGAAAACCCGAGTCGATTGATGACGGCGAGAATCTGCGGCCAGTCCTCATTGAGGAACCGTTCGCGCTCTCCCGCCAGGAGTAGCCGCCGGGCTCCGTCGCTGACATACATGCCCCGACCGCGGCGTTTTTCGACCAAATTCTCGTCGACCAGCTGCTGGTAGCCTTTCAGCACGGTGAGCGGATTGAGCCGGTAATCGGCAGCCACCGCTCTCACGGAGGGCAAAGGATCACCCTCCTTCAGCGCGCCCTCTAGAATCAGGGCGACCATTCGATCGCGCAATTGGCGATAGATAGGTTGGTTGTCGTTCCAGTTCGGGTCCATTTCTCGCTCGATGTGCTTAGCCCCAGTGTGGGGGACATATAGCACGGTAATCTACCAGAGCGCTTAGGCGCGAATGCTCAGGCCACGTCGTTCGATGAGGGCGCCGTAGCGTTGACCAACGACATCACTGCCGTGGGCGCTTGGAGCTGCGCATTGAACAAGTAGGCTATGCCGCCCATGATTACGCTGTTGACCATCAACGCGAGAGCAAGGGCTGCGAGTTTTGTTGAGATTGAGGTGTTCATGATCGTCTCCTGTCCAAAAGTTTTCAGTTCAGTCCGTCATCGAGGTGTTTCGGTGACTTGGTGATATAGTAATATACAACACCACTACATGCAAGCACTTAGACGATTATTTTTTCGACTCTAACTTATTGTTTTTAAAAGTATTTTCAAAATAGCAGAAAAATAATGATCGCAGGCGTTTGGTTTTGCCCCCCGCAGCGCCCCCACGTATGCTGCCGGGGATGGATTTGTCCGACGATGACGCTGGGTTGATGCTGCGTTACAAAGAGGGGGACGCGGCAGCGTTTTGCGCGCTGTACGCGGAGTACAAGGGCCCCTTGTATCGTTACTTACTGCGCCATGTGCGCAATGCCGGCGCCGCGGCAGATCTGTTTCAAGAAGTGTGGTCGCGCTTGGTGGCGACGCGGGCTCGCTATGAACCGCGCGCAAAGTTCGCAACGTTCTTGTTTCACATTGCGCACAACTGCGCCGTAGATTTTTTCAGGCGCGAGGTGAATCTGCGCGGTGAAGTTCCCGCGCACGAGCATCACGAGCCGCCGCTCGAGCCCGAAGTCCCCGAATACCAACGGCCCGACAGAGTGGCGGAATTCATCGAGCAGCAATCGGCGTTGCTCGCCGCCGTCGCAGCACTGCCGCAGGAGCAGCGAGAGGCGTTTCTATTGCGCGAGGAAACGGGCTTGACCGTTGAGGAGATTGCGCGCGTCACGGATGTGCCGGTAGAAACCGCGAAGAGCCGTCTGCGATACGCGATTCGTAAATTGAAAAAATCCTTGAGTCCGATGCAAGAACCCGAAGTGCTGCCGTTGCGAACCTATGCCTGAAAAGCGCGTGCCTGACGAGTTCGATGAATACTTGCGCGGCGACAGCGCATTGTCCCGCCAGTACCGGCGAGAATCGGCTCCGGCGCCGCCGCATGCGCTCGATCGGTTGGTGCTCAGGCAAGCCTTCAGGTCGGCCAAATCGAAGGCGCCGCTGCAGTCGCAAAGCCTGGCGCCGCTTGCCTTCGCCGCCAGCGTTCTATTGTCGGTCGCGCTGGTCCTCGCCATTGTTTTCGGGCCCCAGGCCGCAAGAAGGGCCGATGACAAGCCGCGCGTGCTTCAAGTCAGTGTGTACAAAACCGATCCGCCGCGGGCGGCTCCGGCATCGCTGCGCGAGCGCAATCCCGCGGCGTGGCTCGAAGACATCGCCGCGCTGCGGCGCGCCGGCCGCGACCGCGAAGCGGATAATGAAATGCGCCGCTTTCGCAGCGCCTATCCTGACTATCTCATTTCAGTCAGCGAGTGAACCAGCCTTGTTGAACGTGCACTTGCCTTCGGCAACTCAGGCGCCGCTGCCCATCCATCAATGACGGCCCGCGGCGATTTCAGCTACCATTCGTGGTTTTCGCGCGGGAGTTCGTCATGAAGAAGCCAGTCACCATCACCATCACGGGCGCGGCCGGCAACATCGGATATGCGCTGGCATTTCGCGTCGCATCGGGCCAAATGCTCGGCCCCGACCAGCCGGTCAACCTGAATCTGCTGGAGATACCGGCGGCCAGTGCGGCGGTGCAGGGCGTGGTGATGGAATTGAACGACTGCGCCTTTGCGACCTTGAACAAGATCACCGCCACGTCCGACGCCAATGAGGGCTTCAAGGACTGTAATTTTGCGATGCTGGTGGGAGCCAGGCCGCGCGGCCCCGGCATGGAACGCAAGGATCTGTTGCTGGAAAATGCCAAAATTTTCTCCGCGCAGGGCAAGGCGCTTGACGCCGTAGCAAGCCGCGATGTGCGCGTGCTGGTCGTGGGCAATCCGGCCAACACCAACTCACTGATTGCTCAACACAATGCGCCTTCGCTGCCGCGCAACCGATTCACCGCGATGACCCGGCTCGATCACAACCGTGGGCTCGCGCAACTCAAGGAAAAAAGCGGCGCGGCCCTGGGTCAGGTGAAGAAGGTCATCATCTGGGGCAATCATTCGGCCACCCAGTACCCTGATCTGCATCACGCGACCGTCGGCGGCAAACCGGCGCTGTCGGTGGTGGAGCAGAGCTGGTTCAAAGACAGCTTCATCCCCACGGTGCAGCAGCGCGGCGCCGCCGTCATCAAGGCGCGCGGCACGTCGTCCGCCGCTTCCGCGGCGGCGGCGGCACTGGATCACGTGCACGATTGGATGCTCGGCACGCCGGCGGGCGATTGGGTGAGCATGGGCGTGCCGTCCGACGGCAGCTACGGAATTCCCGAAGGCGTCATTTATTCGTATCCGGTTACCTGCAAGAACGGCGACTACAGCATCGTGCAGGGATTGGAGATCAACGATTTCAGCCGCGATAAAATGCAGGCCACGCACCGCGAATTGCTGGAAGAGCGTGACGGTGTCAAAGACTTGATCTAGAAAAAGGGGCGGTCCCATGCACGACCTGCTGCTCTGCGCCGGCATCGCTGTTGGCTGGCTGGTGTTGTTCGTGGGCGCTGTTTGCGTTCTCGCCTACCGGCGGGCCGGTCTCGCGGTGAGCACGGCGGTGCTGCTGCTCTTGCTCCTGGCCTATTGGGCACTGGGCGCGGGTCCCGGCTGGTGGAAAGTCCTCGTTTCGGTCCCCTTCGCCATCCTGTTGCTGTTGAATGTCCGGCCGCTGCGCATTCGCCTCATCACGCGTCCGTTCATGAAGAAATACCGCAAGCTCCTGCCGGCGATGTCGGCGACGGAACGCGAGGCGCTGGATGCGGGCACGGTGTGGTGGGATGGCGAATTGTTCACCGGCGGCCCGAACTGGCGGAAGCTCATGTCGGCGAAGGCGCCGGCGCTCAACGACGCCGAGCAGGCGTTTCTCGACGGACCCTGCGAGGAGCTGTGCGCGATGCTCGATGACTGGGACATCACGCATCGCCGCGCCGATATGCCGCCGGCGGTTTGGTCCTTCATCAAATCCCGGGGCTTTTTTGCGATGATTATTCCGCGCCGCTACGGCGGCTTGGAATTCTCGGCGTACGCCCATTCCTGCGTGCTGATCAAAATTGCTTCACGCTCGGCCACCGCGTCCTCGACCATCGCGGTGCCGAACTCCCTGGGGCCGGCTGAATTGCTGCTTCACTACGGCACCGAGGCGCAGAAGAATCATTACTTGCCGCGGCTCGCGCGCGGCGAGGATGTTCCGTGTTTCGCGCTCACCGGGCCGCGTGCCGGTTCCGACGCGGCGTCCATTCCTGACACCGGCATCATCTGCAAGGGCCGGTGGCAAGGCCAAGAAATCGTCGGCATTAGGCTCAATTTTTCGAAGCGCTACATCACGCTCGCACCGATCGCCACCGTGATCGGATTGGCTTTCCGCCTCTACGATCCTGAGCATCTGATGGGCGACAAAGCGGACTTGGGAATCACCTGTGCGCTGATTCCGCGCGACACACCCGGCGTCGCGATCGGACGGCGGCACTTTCCTTTGAACATCCCGTTCCAGAACGGTCCCATTCAAGGACGCGATGTTTTCGTGCCGGTCGACGCCATTATCGGCGGCTTTGCAACCGCCGGGCAGGGCTGGCGCATGCTGGTCGAGCAACTGTCGGTGGGCCGCTGCATTTCACTGCCCTCCAGCGCCACCGGTGGCGCACAGGCGGCGGTGTACGCGTCGGGTGCTTATGCGCGAATCCGCCGCCAGTTCAACACCCCGATCGGCAGCTTCGAGGGCATCGAGCAGGTCCTGGCGAGGATGGCGGCGCGCACCTACATCATCGATGCCGCGCGTTCCGTCACGGCCGGCGCCATCGACGGCGGGGAAAAGCCGTCCGTGCCCTCCGCCATGCTCAAGTATCACGCCACCGAAATCGGCCGCATGATCGCCAATGACGCCATGGATGTTCATGGCGGCAAGGGAATATGCCTGGGACCCAAGAACTACTTGGGACGCGGCTACCAGATCGTCCCGGTCGCCATCACCGTCGAGGGCGCCAACATCCTGACGCGCAATTTGATCATCTTCGGTCAGGGCGCCGTGCGCTGCCACCCCTTCGTCCTGAAGGAAATGAACGCGGCGAAGAATCCCAATCGCGAGACGGGGGTGCGGGAATTCGACGACGCCGTCTTCGGCCACGTGGGGTTCGCGATCTCCAATGCCGTTCGCTCCCTGGTCCTCGGCTTGACGTCGGCGCGATTCACGAAAGTACCGGACACCGGCGCGACTGTGCGCTACTTTCAGCACGTCAATCGCTACAGCGCGTCATTCGCATTGGCGACGGACGTCGCCATGCTCGCGCTCGGCGGCTATCTCAAGAAAAAAGAGACCCTGTCCGCGCGCTTGGGCGACGTGCTGTCGTCGATGTACTTGGCCTCGATGGTGCTCAAGCATCACGAGAATCAAGGCCGCGAGGCGGCCGACCTTCCGCTGGTCGAATGGGCCTGCCGCAGCTTGTTGTACCAGGCGCAGGAGCAGCTGCATCTTTTCCTGCGCAATTTTCCGAATCGTCCTCTGGCGCTGTTCATGCGGATGGTTATTTTCCCGCGCGGACTCAGCTATTCGCAGCCCAGCGATCGCCTGGGCCACGCCATCGGCGATCTGATCATGAATCCAACCGCAACCCGCGAGCGCTTGAGCGCCTATATTTATAAAACTCAGGAATCGCACAACCCGCTGGGCCAGCTGCAGGAGGCGTTGATTCTGTCCACCATGGCGGAGCCGCTGGAGAAGCGCATTCGGGTCGACGGCGTCAAGACCGGCCGCGTCACCGCGCTGGATCTGCCCGGTCAAATTTCTCAAGCCTTAGGCTTGGGTATCATCAGCGAGGCCGAAGCCGAGTTGCTGCGCACCTACGACGCCAAGGTCTTGGATATCATCAATGTGGACGACTTCGCGCCGCACGAATTGGGCGCGGGCGCGTGCGCGGGCACCGGCACCGGCACTGGCACTGGCACTGGCACCGGCGCCGACACCGGCACCGGCGCCGAATCATGAACTCGATCGAACCGGCAGGGCCCCGCGACGTAGCGCTTCCCGAGGCTACGCTTCCCGAGGCTACGGCTCCGAAGGCTTCGATGACGGCGCCTCCGCACTGCAAAAATTGTGACGCGGTGCTGTTGGGGCGGTTCTGCGCGAATTGCAGCCAGGCCGCCGACGTGCACGTGCCGAGCACCATGGAGCTGGTGCACGATTTGCTGGAGGGACTGACGCACTCGGATTCCCGGCTGTGGCGCACGCTGAAGTTCTTGTGGTTCAAGCCGGGCAGGCTCACGCAAGACTTTGTCGCCGGCCGGCGTGCCGCCTACCTGCCGCCGTTTCGCCTGTACTTGATCTTGAGCATCGTCTTTTTCCTGATCGCTTCCTTGACCCATATCCCCGGCGAAGTCATTCGTTTTGACGATGCCTCGAAGCCGGCAGGCGTAGCGGGCGCCCCGCGGGTGACCGGCTGCCAGGACCTAAAATTCGACATATTCAGCCGGCAGCCGCAGTTGGCCCAGCGGGTCCAGCACGCTTGCCAGGAAATGGTGCGGGACAACGGCGAGAATCTGCTGCACATCGCGGTCGGCACGATGTCGAAAGCGATGTTCATCTTTCTGCCGCTGATCGCGTTCCTGCACATGCTGCTGTATTGGCGGCCGCGCTATCGCTATGCCGAGCATTTGCTGTTCTTTGTTCACCTGCATGCTTTTTATTTTTCGGTGGCGATCGTGATGGTTTGCGCCAGCAATGCCGCGGAGTCGTGGCCGAAGGTTTCGGGAGTGTCGGATATTCTCGAAACGGTGCTCGGCTGGTGTTTACCCATCTATACGCTCCTCGCGATGCGGCGGGTATTTCAGCGCAGCTGGGCCGGCACACTGTTCAAGGCGGTGATCCTGTTTTTCGTATACAGCATCGTATTTGGCCTCACCGTGGCCAGTGTGGTCGTGTACGCCGCCTGGCAGTTGTAATATAGGGTTTTCAACAAGGAGCGCCGTATGAAACGTCTACTTCTCGCATCCTCTATCGGTCTTCTGGCAGCGTTTGCAGTGGCGGCAGATCGCCTGGCCGCGCCCGCGGGTGCGGAGGTGTATATCATTGCACCGCACGATGGCGCGAAAGTTCACAGCCCCTTTACGGTGAGCTTTGGATTGAAAGGGATGGGAATTGCGCCCGCGGGAATCAAATTCGACAACACCGGGCACCATCATCTGTTGGTCGACACCGACCCGAGCGAACTGAAGCTCGATGCGCCGATGCCGGCAACGGACAAGATATTGCATTTCGGCAAGGGTCAAACCGAGACGTCGCTGACATTGCCCCCCGGCAAGCACACCTTGGAACTCGTGTTCGCGGACTCCTTGCATCAGTCCTTCGATCCGCCGCTGCATTCGAAGAAAATCACCGTCACCGTGGAATGATCCGATGCGGCGCTGCGTCGTCCGCGCGATATTGCATATCGACATGGACGCGTTCTACGCGTCGGTGGAAGAGCGGGATCGGCCGGAACTGAGGGGCAAGCCGCTCATCGTCGGCGGCACCGGCGGCCGCGGCGTCGTCGCCGCCGCCAGCTACGCGGTACGGCGCTTCGGCGTGCACTCGGCCATGCCGATGCGCGAAGCGCTGCGCCGCTGCCCCGAAGCCGTTGTCGTGCACCCGCGGATGGCCCGTTACCAGGAGATATCGCAACAAGTATTCGCGATTTTTCATGAATTCACGCCGCTGGTGGAAGGACTGTCTCTGGATGAGGCGTTTCTCGACGTGACGGCCAGTCAGCAATTGCTCGGCGGACCGGAGCTGATCGGCGCGGAAATTCGCCGGCGGATTGCCAAGCAAACCGGACTCACCGCGTCGGTGGGAGTTGCGCCGAACAAACTGCTGGCGAAGATCGCGTCGGATTTGAACAAGCCGGACGGAATGTGCCGCATCGATGCGGGCAATCTTCGGGAAATTTTGGATCCCCTGCCGATTCACAAACTGTTCGGCGTAGGCCGGAAAACACTGCCGACGGTCCTCGAGGCCGGTATTCGTACCTTTGGCGATGCGCGCGCCGCCACGGATGAGGTGTTGTGGCGTGCCTTCGGCAAGCACGGCAAGGCCATGCGCGATCGCGCCAGCGGGCTCGATGATCGGCGGGTGGAACCGGATCGCGAAGAGAAGTCGATCAGCGCGGAGGAGACGTACGACACGGACATCCGCGCGGCAAGCGAGCTTCAGGCGCAGCTCGTACATTTGGCCGATCGCACCGCATCGCGTTTGAGGGCACAGAAGCTCCTTGCCGGCCGGGTAAGCGTCAAAATTCGGCGCGCCGACTTCACGACCTACACCCGCCAGCGCTCGTTGGAGCCCCCGACTCAAGATACGGCCATCGTGTCAGCCGCTGCGCAAGCACTGCTTCGGGCCTGGCTGGCCTCGCAACCCCGTGCCGCGGTGCGGCTGCTGGGCGTGGGCGTGAGCGATTTGCAGTCGCTGAGGCAATCGGACCTGTTTTCAGACCCGCTGCCCGATGCAGGATCCCGGCTCGATTCGGCCGTGGACGGCATCCGCGACCGATTCGGGGCGGGGCTCTTGACCCGTGCCAGCCACCTGCCCCGCCACGGAAACTAGTGGCGCGTTGGTACTATCCTAGTAAGCCATGTACACCAGCTTCTTTGGGCTCAGCGAGAAGCCCTTCGCCATCACCCCGGACCCCCGCTATCTCTATTTGAGCGAGCGGCATGCCGAGGCATTGGCGCATCTGCTGTACGGCATCAATGAGTCCGGTGGATTCATCCAGTTGACCGGGGAAGTCGGGACGGGCAAAACCACGGTGGTGCGCACGCTGCTCTCGCGCGTGCCGCATCATGCCGATGTCGCGGTGATTTTGAATCCGCGTGTCACACCGGTGGAGTTCCTTCTCACGATTTGCGAAGAGCTGGGATTGGCAATCGCCGAGGAGGATCGCGACAGCGTCAAACAAATGGTTGACGCGCTCAATCGGCGGCTGCTGGGCGCTCACGCGGAAGGCAGACGCATCATCCTGCTGGTGGATGAGGCGCAGAACCTCTCCATCGACGTGCTGGAACAGGTCCGTCTGCTGACCAATCTCGAGACGCCCACACAGAAGCTGCTGCAAATCATATTGATCGGCCAGCCTGAACTTCGTGAATTGCTGGACCGAACCGACCTGCGGCAACTGGCTCAACGCATTACCGGGCGATATCACTTGAAGCCCCTGTCGCGCGAGGAAACCAAGGGGTATGTGCGCCATCGGCTGCGCGTTGCCGGCGCAACGGAGGACATATTCACGCCCGCGGCGCTGGTCGAATTGCATCGCCTGTCCGAAGGGATCCCGAGAGTCATCAACGTCGCCTGCGATCGCGCCCTGTTGGGAGCGTACACGCAGGAAACCAAGAAAATCAGCGCGGGTTTGGTGCGCCGTGCGGCAGGGGAAGTCTATGGCCGCCGCTTCCTGCCGACATGGTTGGGCTGGGCCGTGGGCTCCCTGGGGCTTGCGGCGCTTGCCGGCACCTTGTTTCTCGGCTGGCAATTCTGGCTCCAGTCGAGTCCCATTTTTAGCGCATCCCGCGCGCCAAAAAGCGCGGCTGCGGCACATCCCGCGACGCGGGGCGCAGCGACGCCGGGGGCGACCACACCGGGGGCGCTGCCGGTGGTCCCACCTCCGGCAGCACCGGTTCCCGCGCCCAAATTGGCCTCGGTCAATGCGCTTCTTCAGGCCAATGAGGCCAACACCACGGACGCGGCCGCTTTCCGCCGCCTGCTGTCATTGTGGGGAACCGCATTGGCGGACGACCGGGATCCGTGCGGTCAGGCCGCTAAAGCGGGCCTCTCGTGTCTGGAGCAGCGCGGTTCCTGGACTCAGGTCAGAACGCTGAATCGGCCCGCCATCTTGACGCTGACCGATGAGCGCGGTCAGCGGCATCGCGTCGTACTGTCGAGTTTGGACGACAAGACCGCGACGTTGAACCTGGGCGAGCATAACGAGAAAGTCTCCATCGATGATCTTTCGCGGGATTGGTTCGGGGAATTTACCGTCGTCTGGAAACCGAAGACTTTCCGCACCCGATCGCTGTCGTTGGGAATGCAGGGGGATGAGGTTCGCTGGCTTCGCCGCAGCCTGAATGCCTTGGCGGGCGGTGCTTCGGATCCGGAACACGCCGATGTATACGATCAACAATTGGCGATTGCGGTGCAGAATTTCCAGCGTCAGCATCGTCTCAACGTTGATGGAATTGCCGGAGTGCAGACCCAAGTCGTGCTCGACACCGCTCTGGCCGATCCCAGTTCACCTTTGTTGCTGTCCAACGCGCTTCGCGGCGGTTAGGGATTTACATGTCCTTCATTCTCGACGCATTGAAAAAATCTGAAATCGAACGGCAACGCCAATCCCAGCCGGGATTCATGGATACGCCGACGGCACAGCGGCGCAGCCGCCTGCCCCTCTGGGCGATACTGCTCGGCGCGCTGCTGGCCATCAACATCGTCGTGCTCGCCGTGATGTTGCTGCGAAACGGCGCCCCGGCGCCGGCATCGCCGCCCAAAAGGCACACCGAGCCCGCGCCGTTGGCGGAGGGCAAGGCACCCGCGGCAGATCACTTCAGTCCCTTGGGACCGGCGCCGGTATACGCGCCCGAGATTCCTGTTACGGCCACTGATGACGTTTCGTCAGGGACGGCCGCTGCGTCTCAGGTCGCGCCTCTGGTCGCACCTCTCGGCGCCCCTCGTTCCAGTGCACAGCGTTCTGCGCCGCGAGCCGCCCCGCGCCGGCCCGACCCGGTGCTGATCGATGAGGATGCCAAAGCCGACAACGAGGAAACGCTGCCGTCGATCAACGAAATCAACCTAACGGGCGCGCAGGCCTTGCCCGAGCTGCACTTGGACGTGCATGTCTATGCGACCAAGGCGGGCGATCGCTTCGTGTACATCAACATGCGCAAATATCATGAAGGCAGCTCCCTGCCGGAAGGCCCCGTCGTCGAGCACATTCGGCGCGATGGGGTGGTGCTGAACTATCAGGGATTGCGCTTCATATTGCCGCGTCAATCATGATTTGCGGACGGCCAGGCGCCGCAGCGCGTCGCCCGTCATGTGGTAGTTGACCCAAGCGGGATCCGCCTGCGCGCCGAGCGATTCATAGAAATCGCGGGCAGGCCGGTTCCAGTCGAGAACCTGCCATTGAAAGCGGCCGCAATCGCGCTCCAGCGCCAGCGCCGCCAGATGGCTCAGCAGTGACTTGCCGATGGCGCCGCCGCGATACGCCGGGCGCACGAAAAGATCCTCCAGGTACAGCCCGGGTTTCCCGAGAAAGGTCGAAAAATTATGAAAGAACAGGGCAAAGCCGGCCGGCTCCCCGTTGAAGCGTGCGATCACCGCCTCGGCTCCCGGCTTTGGTCCAAAGAGCGCTTTTTCTATCGATGCCTCGGTGGCGACGCTCTCGTGCCGCAGTTTTTCGTAGTCGGCGAGTTCATTGATCAAGCAAAGAATCAGCGGCACGTCCGAGGATTTGGCCGGCGAGATGTCGAGACCGGAAGGTTGCGTCATTGAAGCTCAGGCCCCTGTGGGCGCGTTAGGCCCGATCATGCGATGATAATCCCATGCGCAAGATTTTAACGCTGACCATGAGCGGTTTGGTAACCGTACTGCCGTTGGCCTTGACGGTGTATGTGATTTGGTGGCTGGTGAATACGGTCGAGGGTTGGCTGCGGCGTGCGTTGATTGCGTTGGGCATCGTCAGCCCCGAACATTATTGGCCCGGCTTGGGGTTGATCGCGGGCTTTCTGTTGCTGCTGTTCGTCGGCGGTGTGGTGAACGCCTACGCGGGCAGAATCCTGCTCAAGTACTGGAATGATTTTTTGGGCCGGATTCCGTTTGTGAAGACCCTGTACGGCGGATTCCGCGATGTCGTGAGCTTGTTGCCTTCAGGCAGCGGCGAGAAGCGCGACTTGCAGCGGGTGGTGCTGGCGCGGTTTGCCGACGTGCACGCCATCGGCTTCGTCACCCGCGAGGATGTGCCCACCGTATTGTTGGCGCACGGCGGCCAGGATTGGGTGACCGTATATTTTCCGATGAGCTATGCCTTTGGCGGCTATACCATTTACCTGCCGCGGGACCGTGTTCAACCATTGGACATTTCGGTCGAGGACGCCATGCGCCTGGCGATCACCGCGGGGTTGACGGCCGCCGGCCATCGCAGCCACCTTTAAAGGCTGGTTTGACTCGTGGTCAGACACGGTTTGAGATTTCTGATGCTGGCCTTTGCGGTATTGCACGCCGGCGCAGCGCTGCCAAGCAACGCGCCTGCGGTGAATCCCAAATCCGAAGCCCACAAATTCCAAGTCTGGCGCAACCAAGCCGTGCGGGCGCTGGCGGCTCGGCCTGACGCGAATTCCCAGGCGACGGCGGCCGCGTTGAGCTTCACCAATAGCTACTCCGTTCCATCGGCGGCGCCCGCGGCGCTGCAGCTCATCGCGCGCGCCAGTGAGCTGGCGCCGCAGGATGCGGCCATCGGCTGGCTGCATCTGCAGCTGTGCGCCGCCGCCCCCGGCTGCGACAGCCGCGAGGTCGCGATCGTTCTGCGCTGGGTTGACCCGGATAACGGCGCCGCGTGGCTGTCTCAATTGTCGACCGCACAAAAGGACAAGGACACGATTGAAGTCGATCGGGTGCTGGCCGACATGGCGCGCGGTACGCGCTTCGATCTTTACTACAACCGACTCATGGTCCTGATGTTCGATGCGCTGAGCGGTGTGCGGCGTGAGTTGCCGGGCGGCGTGGTCGCATCCGATACCGCCAAGCTGACCGCGCTCGCCGGCGTCGCCAATGCGGAGATCATTCCGCCGCTGTCGCCGTTGATCGATTCCTGCCGGGAATCAACCGGCTCGAGCGAGCGGCGCGATGATTGCCTGAAGCTGGCAAAAATCATGCAGCGAGGCGACACCGTGATCGTGCAGATGGTCGGATTCAGCATCGAGAAGCGCTTGGTGCCGCCGGACAGCAAGGAGGCGAGAAGTCTCGCCGAGCGCAGGCGCCTGCTGGAATGGCGCGCGAGCGCGGCAGGCAAATTGGATTCTTCCATTCTGCCCTGGACGCAAAATGCGCGGGCGCGAACCCGGCTCGCGCAAATGCGCTTGAGGCCGCGCGAAGAAGATGTTTGCATAGCCTTGCTGCGGGAACACAAAATGGCGCTCGAGCCGGCGGAGAATCATCGATGATCGATTTGTACTATTGGCCCACGCCGAACGGCCACAAGATCGCGATATTTTTGGAAGAGATGGCCATGCCGTACACCATCGTGCCGGTGAACATCGGCAAGGGTGAGCAATTCAAGCCGGAATTTCTCGCCATCTCACCGAACAACCGCATGCCGGCGATCGTCGATCACTCGCCGCTTGAACGCGGTGCGCCGATCTGCGTATTCGAATCGGGCGCCATTTTGTTGTACCTGGCGGAGAAGAGCGAGAAATTCATTCCGAACGAGTCGCGCGGCCGCGTCGAGGTGCTGCAGTGGCTGTTCTGGCAGGTGGGCGGACTTGGACCGATGCTCGGACAAAATCATCATTTCACGAGGTATGCGCCCGAGAAGATTCCCTACGCCATCGAGCGCTACGTCAAGGAGACCAATCGCCTCTATGGCGTGTTGAACAAGCGCCTTGCCGACCGGGAATTTGTTGCAGGCACTTATTCCATCGCCGACATGGCGTGTTATCCGTGGATCGTGCCCTATGAGGCACAGGGGCAAAAGCTCGAGGACTTTCCGCATCTCAAACGCTGGTTCGAGGCCATCAAGGAGCGCCCCGCGACCGTGCGCGCGTATGAAAAAGGCGCGGCGATCAGCAGCAACAACAACACCATGACCGAAGAGGCCAAAAAAATTCTGTTCGGTCAAACGGCGCAGACGAACACCCAGGAGCCTGTCTGAGTATTCCCCGTGGCAGGCTCCTGGGCTGGCCAAGCTAGGGCGATTTCACGTCATGCGCTTTGAACCAAGCCAGTACATATGCCGCCTTGTCGATGAGCAGGCTCGGGCGCGCGGAAATATCATGGGAGGCGTTGGGCACCCGCACGAGCGCAGTATCGATTTTGCGAAGTTTCAGCGCTTGATAGAATTGTTCAGCCTCGCTTGACGGCGTGCGATAGTCCACCTCGCCGGTCATCAACATGGTCGGCGTCTTTACGTTGCCGACATAGGCCAGCGGCGATCGCTTCCAGTACGCCTGCATATCGTCCCAAGGGAACTCGCCGAACCAGTAGCGGTAGAAATAGTTGGTCATATCGCCGGTCAGCACGAAACTGGTCCAATTGATCACGGGTTTGACGACCACGGCGGCTCGAAAGCGATCCGTGTGCCCGACGATCCACGCGGTGAGCACACCGCCGCCGCTGCCGCCGGTGACGAACAGACGTTGGGTATCGATGTAGCCGCGCCCGGCCACCGCATCGACGCCCGACATCAAGTCGTCGTAATCCTTGTTGGGATAATCATGATGAATGAGATTGGCGAACTCCTCGCCATAGCCCGTGCTGCCGCGCGGGTTCATGTACAGCACGACGTAACCCGCCGACGCGTAGAGCTGTATTTCCGCAGCGAAGCTCGGCGCATACATGGCGAATGGGCCGCCGTGAATTTCCAGGACCAAGGGATACTTTTTTGCGGGATCGAAGCCGGGCGGCTTGACGATCCAACCTTGCATGCGCCGGTGATCGGCGGAGGAGTCGAAGGTAATTTCCTCGAGCGCACCGATGGCGCGCTGTCCCAGGAGATTGTCGCTCAATGACGCAAGCGTCGTGATATCGCGCATCGATGTGCCGGTGGCCAGCACCGCCGGAGCCCTTGCGCTGGCCTTGGTGAAGGCGAATCGGCCGTTCGGGGAGATCGAAAACGAACCGCCCGAATAGGGACGGGTCACGTCGTTGCCTCCCACCCCGTCGGCGAGGACGCGCATCTTGCCCAGAAGATCAACCGCGGCAATCTTGGTCGAACCGTGATCGTCATACTGGAAGACCACCTGCTTGCCGTCGCCCAGCCATTTCGGAGACGCCGCATCACGATCGAGCGACGCGGTGAGCGAATGCGAATGACTGCCGTCGCTGTCCATGACATAGAGCTGCGTCGCCTGATAACCCAATTGCTTGTCATCGAAGCCCAGGTAGGCGATGTGCTTGCCGTCCGGCGAGGGCACGGGATGACGGTCGGGACCGCGCCGATCGGTCAGCGCGTGGATGGCGCCGTCGGCCAGGTCGACGCGGTAAATCTCGCTGTCCAGAGGATCGTAGTCAGCATCGGCGCGGCGATTTGCGCCGACCAGTACGCCGCTGCCGTCAGCCGTGAAGGCCGGCGGTGCTTGATGATCGAAATCGCCATGCGTCAATTGGCGCGCGGCGCCGCCATCGGCGGACACGATGAACAGCTGGCTGAATGAGCTCGGCAGATAGCCTTCGCCGTCGGCGCGGAAGACCATACGGTCAATCAGCTTCGGCGGGTCGGCCCACTTGGCGTTTTTGGGCGCTTCCGGCAATTCCACTTTCAGCGGCTTGCGTTCCTGCGCCACGGGCATGGTGAATGCGAGCCACTTGCCGTCCGGCGACCATGCCAGACCACCGGGCGCATCGGTGAAATTGCTGATGGATGCGGTGACCCCGCTGGCCGTCCAGTACATGAAGAGCTGCGCGGAACCATCGGCGGCGCGTCCGATGTAGGCGATGCGCGTGCCGTCCGGCGACCAGCGCGGCGAGCCGCTGGCCGGCGCGCTGGCCAGCGGGCGCTCATTCTTGCCATCGACCCCGACCAGCCAGACGCTGCCGTGGGCTCGATCGGCCTTGATGTCGTAAGCCATGCGCACATACGCGATGCTGCGACCGTCGGGTGAAACCTGCGGATCGGCCGCCCATTGAAGATCGAACACGTCGAGCGGCTTGAATGCCGGCTTCTGCGGCTGCGCAAGAACCGGCGTGCCCACGCTGAGGATGAGAATCGTCGCGGCGCAAACCCGACTCAGCGAAAATCGCCTCACTGCAAATCGTTCAAGCATTGTTGATCTCTTTGCCGGCCGCCCAGCAGTAACGTTGATGTTCATTGACGATTCCCACGGCCTGCATGAAGGCGTAGCAAATGGTTGATCCCACGAATTTGAAGCCTCTTTGTTTAAGGTCCTTGCTCATGGCATCGCTGTGCGCCGTCGATTGCGGAATGCCGCCGAGATACAGCGGCCGGCGGCGCAGCACCTTGCCATTCGTAAACTGCCAGATGTAGTCGCTGAAAGATCCTGGGGAGGAACGGATTTTGAGGTAGGCACCGGCGTTCGCAATGAATGCCTCGACTTTGAGACGGTTCCTGATGATGCCCGGGTCCTGCAGCAGACGCCGGCGTTTCGCGGCGCCGTAGCGAACTATTTTCTCGGCGTCAAAATTGTCGAAGGCCTGCCGGTAGGTCTCGCGCTTGCGCAGCACCGTGATCCAGCTCAGGCCCGCCTGCGCCCCTTCCAGGCACAGCATCTCGAACAGGGGTTGATCCGCGCGCACTGCCACGCCCCACTCGGTGTCGTGATAGGCAACGTACACAGGGTCCGGCGGACACCAAGCGCAGCGCAGCTTGCCGTCGGCATGGCGCTGGGCCTTCAGTTTTCGACGATCCACAGCCGTAAGGTAGCGATCAGTGCGATTTGGCGGCAATGACCTCGATTTCCACCAACGCTCCGGGAGCCGCAAGAGCGGCAACTTGCACGGCGCTGCGCGATGGCTTGTTGGGTTGTCCGGCAGTGCCGAAGAATTGCTTGTACCCCGCCATCATTCCGGCGAAATCCATTTTATTGTCCTTGGCCGGATCGCCGACCAAGAATATGGTCATTTTCACCACATCGCCCATGGTCAGCCCGAGTCTGCCGAGCGTGCCTTTGATGGCGTTGAGCGCGCCGACCGTTTGAGTCTCCGTATCGCCGAAGGCTGCCCCACTGCCTTTGGGCGCGTCCTTGTTGATCACGGGCGCCAGAGCGCCGCTCAAAAAATAGGTGTCGACGCCGGCCTTGACCGTGACCGCCGAGGAAATCGGAAAATCGTTGCCATCCGGCAGCGCCAATCGCTCGACCTTGTCGGCCTTCGCTGCTTTCGCATGGTCGGCGGCGAAGACTGCGGGTGCTGCAACCAACGCGATAATACCCGCGGCGAGAATGAGCTTGCGCCCATGGATCATGCTGAACATCGCATCCCCTAATGATTTAACCGTGCGGTCGCACGGCGTGACGGACGGACCTTATAAACCAATTCAATGCAATCGACTCCGCGCGTGCGGCGCGCGGTGCTGCGAATTTCGTGCATGAGCTTGAGCAGTACGCGGGTGCTCAAGTCCGCGGTCACGCTCCATCGGGGGTCGACCCCGAGATGCAGAACCGCAAATCGTTCATGTGCCGATCGAACGAAAACGGCGACCCCGACGGGCCTGCCCTCATCGGAAACCGCGAACAGGGTTTGTACTCCGGCAATGTCGCCGACGCGGACGCGCAAGCCGCCGTCCTGCTCATAGATCTCCGGCACCCCATAGGTGTCGATCGACTGTTGAATGCCCAGGCGTACACGGTGTTGGTTGACGTTGAAGAACAGCAGCTGTTCCAGGGCCGGACGCTGCTCCGCAGCTAGCTTCGACGTAATGCCGATTGACGCGCCCAATCTAACCCCCGAGCATCTTCGCCACAAATGAGCGACCAGTCACAGAACGGTGTTGACGCAGTGCAACAGAGGTTGTCTGCAGTCTGAGACCCCGTATCGTATAGCGTCGCCCGCGGAATGACACTAGCCCCAGCAGCCGACGATATTGCTGCATTGCAGTATTCCTGCGGTCCGCTCAAAGTCAGATTTTGCATGCGAGGAAACAATTGGTGCTAGCTTCTGACGAAGACGGCGGCACGCTGGAGGCGCTGAAATTCAGCCTCGCGAGCGACATTGTCGAACTCCTCGTCCTCACCACCGACGGGGACTTCCTGCAGACCCTACGCGATGCAGTCGGCGGTGCCCGGCGCCTATGGCATGTCCTGTCCGCCGATAAAGTCAGCGACCTCCTGGTCGCCGGTGAGGTCGGCATCGTGGTACTCGACGCGCAGGCACTGCATGAGGCGGCCAGCGTATTCGTCGGACAGATCAAGCGCCAATTTCCCGATCTTGTGGTCGTCGCCGCCGGTCACCGCGACGACGAAACTTCGCTGGCTGGTTTGATCAGCGCGGGATTGGTTTATCGCTTCATCCATAAACCCATGTCCCCGGCGCGCGCCAAATTATTTGCTGAAGCCGCCATTAGAAAGTACGAGGACCAGCGGCGGCGCGCCGCGGAAGCGCCACGGCGCAAGCCCGCACCGCCCTCGGGCCGCAACCGGCTCGCCGGCGTCGCGATCGGGGCATTGGCGCTGGCCGCTGTCGTCGCGTGGATGGTGCATCGAAGCGGCGGCGAAGAGGCCACCGCGCCGCCGACGGCTGAGGCAGCCAAGGCGGCCTCGACGGACTCATCCCAGCTGGCGCGCGCCGCGGCCGCGCTGGCGGCCAACAGGCTGACAGAGCCGCCCGGCGATAACGCATTGGAATTTTATTTGGGATTGCTGGCTCGCAATCCCGCTGACTCGAGCGCCCGGGCCGGTCTCGCTGAAGTCCACGAGCGGCTGCTGGCGCGCGCGGAGAATGCACTGCTCGAGGAGCGCTTGGATGAAGCGGCGGCGGCAATCGAAACAGCGCGCAAATCCGGCATCGAAGGCGGCCGCATCGCATTCTTGACGGCGCAGCTCGCAAAGTCGCGCGAACGGACCAAAACGGCGCAGGCGCAAATTCAGCAGCAGTCCCGCGCCCGCACCGAACCGCAAAGCACGGCGGCGCTGGACGCGAAGCGCGCGCTGGCCTTACGCCTGCTCGAGGAAGCGCGCAGCGCCATCGATCGGCGGGAATTTGCGCACGCCGCAGCTTTGATCGACAGCGCCAATGGCATCGCCGTTCCGGCGAACATCGAGTCGGTGCAAGGCTTGCTCGCCGCCGCGCGCAAACAAGCGGACGTCGACGCCTGGGGACAGCTTCTGAAGAATGCCGATGAGCGATTGCTGCAGGACCGGCTGATCGAACCGGCGAATGACAATGCCAAATATTTTTACCTGACGCTCAAGCAGCTTGATCCGGGCAATGCCGCGCTCAGTTCGGTTTTGCAGGATCTTGGAACGCGTTTGGCGGGCAAAGCGCGCCGCGCGCTGATTCTCGGGCAAGTCGATGCCGCGAAGAGCTGGCTGGACGAGGCGGGCGCGATCGGCTTCACCGCCGCGGAGGTCAGCTCAGCGCAGCACGATCTCGATGCGGCTCTCGCCAAACAGAACTTCATGACCAATTTGGTCCCGGCCAACCAGCTCACGCTGCTGAAGTCGGTACAACCGGTCTATCCTTCAAAGGCGGAAGCCAAAAAAATGCAAGGCTGGGTCGACGTAGAATTCACCGTCTTGGAAACCGGCAAGGTGAAGGACGTTGCCGTCCGCGCGGCCAGCATCCCCGGCGTTTTCGAGGACGCCGCGGTCAAGGCCGTTTCTCAGTGGCGCTACCAGCCGATCTTGCGCGATGCCAGACCGGTGCCGGTGCGCACTCAAATCCGAGTCCGTTTCACCCTCTCTTAGGCCGCCGAACTGCGGGCGAGCGCGGCGGTTTCCGATTCTTGGGTCAACGCGCCGATTTCTGCGCCGATGCGCAAGTCGTCGACCGCGCCAAAGGCATGCTTGCGCACCACGCCGTGCCGATCGATCAGCACCAAACTGGGCGTACCGCGCATTTCATAGCGCTCCATGGTGTGCGGTATGGGGGAAGCGGCTAGCGACTTAAAGATCCGAGCGAATTGTCCCGCTCGCGGCGCTTGCGTTCCGCAACTTCTTCGCGATCCACGCAGACGTTGATGGGCGCCTTGATGCCGATACGAACCTGAGCGCCATTGACCGCCATCACGGTCACTTCTACATCGTCACCTATCCGTAAGGATTCACCGGCCCGCCGAGTCAGTATAAGCATGGCGCATTTATACACGCGGCCGATTTTTTTCCTGTGGGGAATACCTTGAATTCGCTGTAGGACTGCACCGACGGCCGCACTGTTTTGCGGCGCGGCCTCGCATGCTCACGACTAGCGTTTGGCGGTGACTTTTTCCACCGTGCTCTCCGGCGCATTCCAGTTGCTGACCGTGGCTTCATAAAAGGCCAGCTCTTGCAGCAGATCTTCCAGCCGCTGTGCTTTGCCCATGGCAAAACCCTGCCCATAATCCACGCCGAGATCCGCCATGCGCACGCGCAACAGATCGGTCTCGACGTATTCCGCAATGGTTTCCATGCACATGACTTTGGCAAGCTGTGCGATGGCCTTGATCATCGATTCGGAGCGCGCGTTGGTAACGGCATCGCGCACGAAGCTGCCGTCGATCTTGATGTAATTGACCGACAAATCCTTCAGGTACGCCAGCGAGCTGACTCCCGTGCCGAAATCATCGAGCGCGAACTGGCAACCCAACTCTTGCAGCGTGCGAATGAACACCTGCGCCTTGGCGAGATTGCCGATCGTTGCCGTTTCGGTCAATTCGAAGCACAGTACGGCGGGCGGCACGCCGCTCGACTTCAGCTGATCGATCACGAACCCCAAGAACGATTCGTCCTGCAGCGATTGGCCGGAAAGATTGATGGCGAATCGCGCGAATTCTTCACCCACCGAGGCGGTGTGTTCACCGAGCAGCTCGCAGGCGCGGCGCACCACCCAACGATCGATGGTCGGCATGAGCTGATAGCGTTCCGCCGAGGAGAGAAACTTGCCCGGAGGAATCATTTCACCGCGCTCTCCGAGCATGCGGATCAGCAGTTCGAAGCGCGGCCGGCCGTAGTTGCCGCGCAGCGGCAGGATGGGCTGCGCATCGAGCCGGAATCCATCGCTGTCGAGCGCCTCGCGCAGCTGGCCGATCACCAGGATATCGGTGTGTCGCCGGATGATGCTTTGGTCCGAGTCCTGAAACATTTCAACCCGGTTGCGCCCGCGGTCCTTCGCCGCCTTGCAGGCGATCTCCGCCGTGGCCAAGGCGTGCGCGAGCGGATTGTCGGAGCGGCCGATAGGCGCCACCCCCAAGGAGACCGAGACCTCGAATGAACCCTGGCCCGCGCGGGGCACGATAGCTTCGGCGGCGGCACGAATCTGCTCGGCGATGACCGAAGCCGCGTCCATGCCGGAATTCGGGATGAGCGCTGCGAGCCGATCGCCGGAAATGCGTGCAGACAGCGCCGCCGCCGGCAGCGTCTTGGCCATGCGGTCCGCCACGCTGACGATGACATCATCGCCGACGTGCATGCCGAAGGTTTCATTGATGACGTGCAGGCGGTCGATGTCCAGATACAGAATAATGTGCGATTCCGCGGCGCCCGTCGCCGCCAGCAAGGCGCCGGCATGCCGCTCGAAAGCCTGGCGGGTCATGAGGCCCGTGCTGGTGTCGTATTGCGCCTGGATGATGCTCGTCGAGCGCTTCGCCAGCATCTCCACCACGCGAGTTTGCTGCGTGTCGAAGTCCGGCGCACTCGGCGGATTGAACAGCGCGAGCACGCCCATGACGCGGCCGGAATTGTGGCGTATCGGGCAGGCCAAAATTTTATAGGGCGCGGCCACGTCGGTCGCGACTTTGGAGATGTGATTGACGACGATGGTGCGCTGCTGCATCTGCATCCACGCCGTCAAATGGTGTTGCGCCCGCTTCAGCGCTTCCGGAGCCATCGGCGTGCCGCTGCGGGTCATGGACACGGAGATGTTTTTGTCCGGCACCCACAGTGCCGCCAGCGCGCAGCCCATGCGATCGAGCCCGGTCTTCAGTATTTGCGAAAATTCGTCGGCGTCGCTCGCCGCCGTCTGATTGGAAGAGATCTCCATCATGAGCTCGAGATCACGTTCTTTGACGTTCAGATCGCGCTCACTGGAACCCAGTTTCGCGCGCAATGCCAATTCGCGGCGCAGGCATTCCAGGGCCGGCTGGACCAGCTGGCGCACGGTCTGCAGTGGACGCGGCTCGATTTGCGTTCCCGCCAGCCGGACCACCAGGCTGATGACGCCCAACAATTCGATGTGCTCGCCGCGTACGGCGAAGGAGTAAACGACCCGATCCGCATCGAGGGTTCTGGCGACGCCGGGAAATTCCCCGGTGTCCGACAGGGCGTTCGCAATGGCGTCGTTGATGACTTCGGGCTCGTCGCTCAAATCCCAGTCGTCCGAGGCCCAGACGAGGTTGGAATATCCGTCGTGCACCACCACGCAGCGCAGGCTCGGCATGAGCATGCGCAACAAACGGCCATAGGGGTCGAACGACGCTTCCGCGACGGCTATTTCAACGGCCTTAGACCTGATATCCAGCACGGCGGCCTGCTCGGGGATTCTTGAACTTGAAGTCACGGATCAATGTGCTGCAAACCTCGTCCAGCAGCTTTGACGAGCGTCGCAGTTCAACGCAAGAATCAGGGAATCCCGTGCAGGCCAACCGCAGGAATGCTGCAAAATTGACAATATGTACCGCTTCTTGTGATGCATATCGCGGTTCCCTTCAAAGCCTGAGTTAGCGCCCGCCCGATGGTCTCAAGATCCTCAGCAGGAAGCGGCCGCCGGGAATGCGCACCAATCGGAAGACCCTGCGCCAAAACCGCCGCGCATCCGCGTCGATACTGACCAGCGGCAAGCTCTCGTACAGATGCCCCAATGGTTCATGCACGATGGCGGTCGCGGCTTCCACGGTTGCCACTCGATCGCCCGACATGAAGGTGAGCAACACTCTGGCGGCATGCCATTCAATACCGAGATCGACGATGGGCGTATTTCCGAAGGCCCGCGCCGCTCCATGCTCCGCTTCCCGCAAGAACACCTGCAAATCGTGCGGTGCTGCGCGAGTCAGTTGCCATGCGCCGTTGCCGCAATCCTGCGGCATGAACGCGCCGGAAAAATTGCGTCGCATCTTTGGGCTCATTACTGCATCCTACCCGCGATTTGACCGTGAGCGCGCAAGGATCTGCCATTGGATGAGCCGATAGAATTACTTCCCGGGCAGGCCCTCAGCAAGAGCGGCAGGCCGCGGCTCGACTACCTGGCCGTGGCCACGTTGGCGTTTCCCTTCATGGTCAACAGTGCCGTGCAGGCGGCACTGAATGCCACCGATACCTGGTTCATCGGCCGCGTATCGCCCGCCGCCACGGCGGCGATTGGCGCGGTGTATTGGCCGGTACTGGTGTTTGTGCTGCTGTTCGGCGGGGTCGGTTTGTCGGTGCAGACGTTGGTGGCGCAGGCCTACGGCGCACATCGCTACGTGCGGGCATCGCAAGCCGCCTGGACGGCACTCTGGGCGTCGCTATTCACGATCCCCCTGTTTACTTTGCTTGCCTTGACGGGCGCGCAGATTTTCGGCCCGTTCGGACTGCCGCGGGACATCCTGCAACTGGCGCTCACCTACTGGTATCCGCGCATGCTGGGTGCGCCTCTCGGCGTCGGCTTGTGGGCGGTGTTGGGTTTCTTCAACGGTATCGGCCGGCCGACGATCACGTTGCGAATCGCGGTCGGCGTCGCGGCGATCAACGCACTGTTCAACCAACTGTTCATGTTCAATCTCGGCATGGGAGTCGCCGGCTCGGCGTGGGCAACCAATGCCGCGCAGCTGCTCGGCGTTGCGGCGGCGCTCATCTGGTTCCTCGGGCCTGCGACACGCAAGCAGTATCGATCGCACCTGACCATGCGGTTTCACGGCCGGACACTCTGGCATCAGCTGCAGTTGGGATTTCCGATGGGACTGCTCATCGCAGCGGACATTCTCGGGTTCGCCATGTTCCAATTGATGCAGGTGCGATTGGGTACTGTAGATGGCGCGTCGACTCAAATCGTCATGATGCTGACTTCTTTCTGCTATATGCCCGCGGTGGGCATCGCCATGGCCGGCACCACGCTGGTCGGGCAGGCGATCGGCGCACGGCATCGAGATTGGGCCCTCAAGGTCGGCAACGGAATCATCTGGATTGCGGTGCTGTACATGGGAGCGATCGGCGTGTTGCTGGCGGCTTTGGATCCGCAAGCCGCAGCCGTGGTGCGGCGGGGCTGCGGTTTGCTATGGATTGCCGCGGGCTATCAGTTGTTCGACGGGCTCAATATCAGCAGCAGCGCGATATTGCGCGGGGCCGGCGATGTGCGGCTCCCGGCACTGATGGTGCTTGGCCTATCGTGGCTGATTTTCGTACCGCTCGCGCACATCCTGTCGTTCGCACCGGGCCAAGGCTGGGTCGATTGGCTGCCGCAGTATGGGCTGGGTGCGGTCGGCGGCTGGTTTGCGGCTTTGATCTACATCTTTTTCCTGGGGCTGGTACTATTTTTCCGCTGGCGCTCGCGCGCCTGGCAGCGCATCGCGCTGCCTCTCAATTGATGAACGGGATCATGCTCGCCCTCACTCGCATCGCTGCCGCTTGCGTTTGCTGTACCGCACTGCCCTTGGGCTCGATCGCCGCGGTGCCGGCCGGCATCGCGCAAGCGATCGCGGCACAGCACCTGCCCTCGAGTGCGGTCAGCTTCGTCATCCTCGAAGCCGACTCCGGCCGCGTCGTGATGGGCCAGAATACCGAGACAGCGCGAAGTCCGGCATCGACGATCAAGACCGTGACGACCTTTGCGGCGTTGGACATGCTGGGACCCGCCTTTATCTGGCAAACCCGCGCGTGGACTCACGACGGCGATTTGTTTCTGCAGGGCGGCGGCGATCCGTACATGACGTTGGAGCGGTGGTGGAGCTTCGTACAAGGCCTGCGCGCTCAGGGCCTGAAGTCGATTCGCGGCGACATCGTCATCGACGACACCGCATTTTCCTTGGAGAAGGAGGATCCCGGCGCCTTCGACGGACGGCCGAATCGCTCCTACAACGTCTTGCCCGATGCGCTGATGGTGAATTTCCAATCGATCGATTTCAAGCTGGTCGCCGATGCCGACAGCCGGCAAGTGCAGATCATCGCAAGCCCAACCCCCGTCAATCTCGATGTGCAGAATCACATCCGCTTCGCGCCGGGCCGCTGCAGCGGTCCCGCGGGCAGAGTGGATTTTCAGGTGGCCTCCGCCCAATGGGATCGAGTGGTTTTTTCCGGCGCGCTGTCGCCGCATTGCGCGGCGCGCAGCTTTGCGCGCGTGCTGCTGAAGCCGGCCACCTATGCCTTCGGCACCTTCGTCGAGTTGTGGCGGCAATCCGGCGGCGAATTCACCGGCCAATTGCGCATCGAACCCACGCCTGCGGATGCCAAGCCTGTTTTCGGCTTCGACTCGTTGAGTTTGGGCGAGATTGTGCGCCTCACCAACAAGCACAGCAGCAATCTGATGGCGCGGCATCTGCTCCTGACGCTGGGCAAGGAGCGTTTCGGCAGTCCGGCGACGGTGGAGAAAGGGGCGGCCGCCATCGCCGATTGGGGACACGAGCGGGGATTCGACCTGGCCGGCGTGGACATCGACAACGGATCCGGCCTGTCGCGCAATACGCATATCTCCGTGCTGCAGATGGCGGCCATTCTCAATGCCGCGTATCACAGCCGGTTCGCACCGGAATACCTGGCCTCATTCCCCTTGGCCGGCATGGACGGCACACTGCGAACGCGAATGAAAAGCAGCCCGGCAGGCTCAGTGCGCCTGAAGACCGGCCACCTCGACAGCGTCAGCGGCGTCGCCGGCTATGTCACCAACTCCGCCGGCAAAACCTACATCCTGGTTTCATTGGTCAATCACGTTCGCGCCGACTTCGGGGCGGCGGAACCCGTGCACGCGGCTCTCGTGGCGTGGATACTGGGCAATCTCTAGCGCAACGGGCGCTCCATTTCCCAGAGTATCGCAGTGACGTTCTTGCGCACCCAGATGCCGAAGCCGACATAGCGAAAGGATTTGTTCAGCCGCCGCCGGTACCAAGCACCGCTGCGCAGATGCACCGCGCCATCCGTGCGGCTGCGATCGCAATTCTCACGCCAATCCTCCGTGGTCAGCGCGGACACATACAGGGCGGCGCGGGACAGCTTGCCCAGGTTCACAATCGCACGTGCGGCCTCGAGGTCCGACAAGTATTGTAGAACGTCATAGCAAACCACCAGATCGAAGGGCTTGCGCGGCGCGAAGTCGGTGAGGGAGCCCTGTACCCAGCCGAAACGGCCGCACAGATACTGACTCGCTTCCAGGCCCTCGTAGCGCGCGCGGGGCAGAAGCTCCTCAAAGGGCTTGCGCATCAGACCCATGCCGCAGCCGGCGTCCAGAATGCTGCGAATGGGAATCTGGCACTGCCTCAAGACGCCGGTAATCAGCGCTGCACGGCTGCGCATCTCCGCCGCCGTGACAACCCGGGTCGAAGCGTTCAAATAGAATTTCCGGAAATAGGCGGCGTTGAAATTGTTCGCGGGCTTGGCAGCGTGTACCGTAACAGGCTTTTTGAGCTTCCGATGTACCGAGGTTTCACCCATGCTTGAGAAGATCCTGCGCGCGGCGGCGTTGCGCGCCATGATAGTGGTCTCGCTGATTCTCTGCTCGCCGGGCTTGCTCTTGGCTGATTCGCTGTCCTCGAGCGGCGGCAATCCAACGATCGAAGCGAAGACCTCCGGCATGCGCCACATGCCGGGCTTTCTGCCGCTGCATTGGGACGCAAAGGCCGGCCGGCTGTACTTGGAAATTCCTCAGCTCAATACCGACATGCTGTATTTCGATTCGCTTCCCTATGGGACCGGATCCAACGATTTGGGACTCGACCGCGGCCAAGTGTCGCGTGCGAAACTGGTTCGCTTCGAGCGCTTCGGCCCGAAAATCCTGCTGGTGCAGCCCAATGAATTTTTTCGAAGCTCGGCGCGCGATCCGGCCGAACAGTTGGCGGTGCGCCAATCCTTTCCGGAATCGATTCTCGGCGGTTTTGCGGTGGTGGCGGAAAATCCGGGCGGCGCGGTGAATGCAGGCGCCGTGCTGGTGGATGCCACCGATTTTTTTACGCGTGATGTGCATGGTGTATCCGATGCGCTGGTCAAGCAGGGATCCTACAAGCTCGATGCCGCGCGCTCGGCCATTGCGATCGACGCGACCAAAGCGTTCCCGAAGAACACCGAGGTCGAAGCTGTCCTGACGTTCGCGTCGGATGCGCCCATCCGCGGATCGTTTGTCGGCGACGTCACGCCGGACGCGCACGCGCTCACCTTGCGCGAACACCAGTCGTTCTTGGAACTGCCGGGTCCAGGCTACACGCCGCGGCGCTATGACCCGCGCGCCGGGTATTTTCAGTTCGACTATCGGGACTACGCGGCCGCGCTCGGCGCGCCGCTCGATCAAAGGTTCATCGTGCGGCATCGTTTGATCAAGCAGGACCCTTCCTGCACGCAGGCGTGCACGGCGGTCAAGCCCATTCAGTACTTCGTCGATCGAGGTGCGCCGGAACCGATCCGTGGAGCTTTGGTGGAGGGCGCGCGCTGGTGGGACCAGGCATTTCAAGCGGCCGGCTGGGCGCCGGGCACCTTTCGGGTCGACGTTCTTCCCGAGGGCGCCGATCCCATGGATGCGCGCTACAACATCATTCAGTGGGTGCACCGCTTCACGCGCGGCTGGTCTTACGGCCATCCGGTGGCGGATCCGCGCACCGGCGAGGTCATCAAGGGCAATGTGACCTTGGGTTCCTTGCGCGGCAGGCAGGACTATCTCATCGCGGAGGCCCTGCTCTCGCCCTACGTCAGGGGCAGGAACATCGCGCCGGGAAATGATCCCATGCTGGCCATGGCGCTGGCGCGCACCCGGCAGTTGGCTGCTCATGAAACCGGACATACGCTGGGTCTCGCGCATAATTTTGCGGCCAGCGCTTTTCCGCATGGCCCCGCGGAGTCTGTCTCGGTGATGGACTATCCGCATCCCTGGGTAACGCTCGACAAGGATGCTGTGCCGGATCTGTCGTCCGCCTACGCCGTCGATATCGGCCTCTGGGATAAGGTCGCGATCAACTACGGCTATCGGCAATTCCCCGATAGCTCCACGGAGCGCGTCGAGCTCGATGCCATATTGAGCGACGCAGCCAAATCCGGACTGGTCTACATCACCGACGAAGATGCGCGGCCGGCCGGCGGCGCGCATCCGCAGGCGCATCTTTGGGACAACGGCGCGAGTGCCGCCGATGAACTCACGCGCATCCTGAAGATTCGCGCGGCGGCCCTGGCTCGGTTCGGCGAGAACGCGATTCCCAAAGGCGCCCCCTTGGCGCAACTCGAAGACACGCTTGCACCGCTCTATTTGATGCATCGCTACCAGTGCGAAGCCGCAATCAAGGTCATTGGCGGTCTCGACTATCGCTATCAAGTGCGCGGCGACGGCCAGGCAAATGCGGCCATCGTTTCCCCCGAAGAGCAGCGCAAAGCCCTGCGCGCCGTGCTCAAGACATTGTCCGCGGAGACACTCGCGCTTCCGGAAGGCCTGCTGAATCTATTGCCGCCGAGGCCGCCCGGTTTCGACCGAACCCGCGAGTCGTTGCCGTCTCAGACCGGATTGACCTTCGATCCCATCGCGGCCGCGGAAGCCGCCGCTGACCTGACGCTGGCCACGCTATTCAACCCGGAGCGGGCCGCCCGCCTGGTCGAGTATCACGCGCGCGCGCATACGCTGTCGTTGGACGAAGTGATCGATGCGGCACTTCAGGCGAGCAAACCGGCTCAAGCGTCAGCGGCTGCTCATCCAGACATGAGCGGCGAGATTCAATCCGCCGTTTACGCAAGGACCGTCGAGGCTCTCCTGACATTGGCCGCCAACCCTGCGGACTCCATCGAGGTGCGCGCCATCACTTACGCGAAACTGAACGAGGTCAAACGCCGCAGCGATTCGAGTTCGCCGCTCGATGCCTATCTCGTGCATCGGATTCAGCAGTTTCAAACCGATCCGGCGAAATTCGTCGTCGCGAAGCCGATCGAGGCGCCGCCGGGCATGCCCATCGGCGAAGACTAGCTTTGGTCCTCCCAGCCCGCGCCAATGGTGGTCAACCTCATCCCGGCTAGCGCCAAGTACCGCTCAAATTGGCTCGATTTCCGGAAAATGAGACCAAATACACTAAATTTACCCAAAACTGCGCCGACAATCGCTGTGTTATCAGCATTGGCGATGTCGCCGGCCTTGCGCCAAACGAAATTATTGCCGTGAATTACGATCGAACAAGAGGCTTTGTCATTCGCCACCGAATCGCCATAAGGGAATTGTCGCTTATCTGCGTGGGCATGATGATTGCGCTCTACTATGCCTATGAAGTGGACATCTTTGCCAACGAAGGCTCGGTCTCGGTTCATGAAGCAACCATTGAACTCGACGAAGCGCTTCTGATTGGTGCACTGGTTGCGTTTGGCCTGCTGGTCTTTGGTGTTCGCCAATATTTTGGACAAAAGCGGGAAATGGCGGCCCGCATTGCCGCCGAGCAACACGCGCGCGAACTTGCCTACCAGGACGGCCTCACGGGTTTGCCAAATCGCCGTCAGTACGACGAAGCGCTCAGGGCGGCCGTCTCCGCGCCGCCCCGCGCCGGCGCATCGCATGGGGTATTTCTTCTCGACCTCAACGGCTTCAAACAGATCAACGATGTTCATGGCCACGGTGTAGGGGACGAGGTCTTGACCGTTGTCGCCCAGCGCCTTCGGTCGGTGATGCGAAATGGGGACATGGTGGCGCGTTTTGGCGGTGATGAGTTCGCAATCTTGGCGACACACCTCTCCGATCCTGAAGCCGCAACGAATCTCGCCCTGCGAGTCATCGAGGTGCTTGCCACCCCCATGAGCGCGAGCGGAGCGATTCACCGCGTGGGGGTCGGAATTGGGATCGCGCTGGTGCCCACTGACGCAGGGACAAACGACGAGGCGTTGCGCAAGGCAGATGTCGCCTTGTACCGCGCCAAGGCGGAGCGACGATCGGCACTTCGGTTTTTCGAGCCCGGGATGGATGTCCGGGTTCAAGAGCGCGCCTCCATGGAGCGTGCATTGCGCGAGGCAATGGATGCGGGCCGCATCGAGACGCTATATCAACCAAACGTCGACCTGCGAACGCACAAGATCATAGGCTTCGAGGCTGCGCCTCATTGGATCGACCTGGAGCGCGGCCCTGTGCCTCTGGGACGATTCATCGCGATTGCCGAAGAGGTGGGCTTGATCCACGCGCTCGCCGAGCGCGTTTTGCGGCAGGCATGCGCGGCGGCGCAAACCTGGCCGAGCCACGTAAAGCTCTCGGTTGATATCTACCCAAGCCAGCTCGGCGATCGCTTACTCGCTGCACGTATCCTGCATATTCTTCAGGACACGGGAATTGCACCGGAACGGTTGGAGGTGGAGATTACGGAAAGCGCGCTCGTTGCAGACATGGAGAACGCACAAATTGTCCTGGGTGCCCTGAGAAATGCCGGTGTGCGCATTTCCCTGGATAATTTCGGGACCGGTTACTCGAGCCTCTATCACTTGCGCAATTTCAAACTCGATAAGATCAAAATCGATCGGAGCTTCATTCAGGCCATCGCGTCTGAGCGCGCCACTGCGGGCATCGTCAGCGCCCTGGTCGGTCTTGGACAAGGATTGGGGCTCACAATCGCCGCTGACGGCATAGAGGGCATCGAACAAGAATCCTCGCTGATAACCAGCGGCTGCGTCGAGGGCCAGGGCGCCTTGTTCAGCGCTCCTATTTGCGGCACGGATGCGCTCCGGCTGTTCGCGAGCGAGAACACCACGAGCCTTCGTGTGCTCGGACGCAAGTGATCGATGCCGACCGGGCGCATTGTTTGGAGTCCCGCCGTTCATGAGCAGCACCATGTCCACCGGTCAGCGCTCAATTGCGGCTCTTAGGATCTTGGTGGCGGAAGACGACGGCATGGTCGCCGAGGCCATGCGAACACCATCAAGGTCACGCTGGATGTCGAGCGGGAGCACGTCC
>Ga0193729_1000167_pt1 | contig 32124 bp, 32 predicted proteins | sample U1c2metaG_FD_143036 | JGI IMG/M metagenome (GOLD analysis project Ga0193729, IMG submission 143036) | Soil microbial communities from a riparian zone of the East river system, Colorado, United States - U1c2 | ecosystem: Environmental > Terrestrial > Soil > Riparian zone | place: USA: East River...
CGATCTTCTGCGTGCGAAGGCGAGCAAGCGGCAGGACGGCTCGGGGCGAGTCAGCGCGCGGGCCGCGGTCTTGACCGGCGCTGTGATCGGACTGCTCGGCGGCTTCGTCGGTCTGATTCTCGGCGCGCTCAGGCTTCCTGCGCTTTTGCGGTTCGCCGGCGCCGACCCGTTTCGCGTCGTGGGGACGAACGTGGCAGTCGGCTTCTGCCTCGGGTTCGCCGGCGTCTTCGGCCATCTGCCGGGAGGTGTGGACTGGCCGCTCCTGGGCGTAGGCGCGGCGACCTCTGTACCGGGTGCGATTCTCGGTGCCCGGTTCACAGGCCGTCTGGACGAGCGCCGGCTGCTGCGTGTCGTCGGGCTCGTGCTCCTCCTAGCCGGTAGCGCCATGATCGTCCAGGGCCTCGCCTAGTCGAGCGTGACCACGTCCCGCTCCGCGCGAACGAGCTCGAACTCCTGCGCTGCGAGATAGCGCTCGGCCTCGTCGAGCAGCTTCTCCGCCTCGCGATATTCCCTGGCGACGCAGGAGAGGGTGAGGCGCGTCCGCTGCCAAAGCTCGTGGTGATCGACCTCGGCGACCGAGGCTCCGAAGCGATTCTGCAACTGGGCTTTTGCGGACTTGACGTGCTTCCGCTTGCCCTTCAGCGAGCCGGCCTCCGGAAAATGCAGCTCGACGCTCAGAATGCCGATGTAGCCCGCGCCCATGTCCGGGCTCTCGAGGCTACGAAGTGGAAGCGGTGGCGGCGGCGGGTGGCTGGTCGAGCGTCGTCCGCTCGATCTCACGGGTCTCGAACGCCTCGATGATGTCGCCTTCTTTGACGTCATTGAAGCCGTCGAGCAGGATGCCGCACTCGAAGCCTTCGGCGACCTCCCGCGCATCGTCCTTGAACCGCTTGAGCTGAGAGATCGTCGTCTCGTTGATCACGGTGCCGTCGCGGATGACGCGTGCCTGCGCTGAGCGCCGGATGACACCGCTCGTGACCATGCAACCGGCGATCGTTCCGAGGCGCGAGACCTTGAAGAGGGCGCGTACTTCGGCCTCGCCGAGGGTCTCTTCCTTCTCGACGGGCTTGAGCATTCCGACGAGCGCCTGCTCGATGTCCTCGGTGAGCTGGTAGATGACGCGGTATGTCCGGATCTCGACGCCTTCGCGCTCCGCGAGCGAACGGGCCTCGGCGTTCGGTCGGACGTTGAACCCGACCACCGTCGCGCCTGAGGCGGACGCGAGCATGATGTCGCCCTCGGTGATGCCGCCCACGCCCTGGTGGATGACGTTCACGCGCACCTCCGAGTGCTGAATCTTCCCGAGCTCCGAGACGGCCGCTTCGACAGACCCGACCACGTCGCCCTTGAGTACGAGGTTGAGGTCCTGCACCGCGCCGGCCTCGATCTGCTCGAAGAGGCTCTCCATCGAGACGCCCCTCGATCCCTGTGCAAGCTGCTCGCGTCGGAGCCTCTCGCCACGGGCGTTTGCAAGCTCGCGAGCGCGGCGCTCGTTCTCGACCACACGTCCGAGCTCACCCGCAGGCGGCGGCTTGTCGAATCCGAGGATCTCGACAGGATCGCCCGGGCGGGCGTCCTTCACCTTGTCGCCGCGGAAGTTGTAGAGGGCACGCACCTTCCCCCAGGCGTCGCCGGCGACGATCGCGTCTCCGACGTGCAGCGTCCCCCGGTGGATGAGCATCGTCGCGACCGGGCCGCGACCGACGTCGAGTCGCGACTCGATGATCGGGCCGGATGCCTCGGCGGTGGGGTTCGCGGTCAACTCGAGCTCTGCATCTGCGACGAGCAACACCTTTTCCAGGAGGTCGTCCAGGTTCTGTGCCTCCCTGGCCGACACGTCCGAGAACTGCGTCGTCCCTCCCCACTCTTCCGGCTGCAGGCCTTCCGTCGAAAGCTCGCTGCGCACACGGTTCGGATCGGCGTCCGGAACGTCGATCTTGTTCACAGCGACGACGATCGGCACATTCGCTGCGCGTGCATGGGAGATCGACTCCTTGGTCTGCGGCATGACGCCGTCGTCGGCGGCAACGACGAGCACCGCGATGTCGGTGACCTTTGCGCCGCGCGCGCGCATTGCGGTAAAAGCTTCGTGACCGGGAGTGTCGAGGAACGTGATCTTCCGGCCGTTGTGCTCGGCCTGATACGCGCCGATGTGCTGCGTGATCCCGCCCGCCTCCGTGGTGACGACCGACGTCTTGCGGATCGCATCGAGAAGCGTGGTCTTGCCGTGGTCGACGTGACCCATGATCGTGACCACCGGTGGGCGCGGCGCAAGCTCGGCCTCGGTGTCCTCGTAGCTTTCCGGCTCCTCGTCTTCGTCAGCCGCGTGCTTGATGGTGAACTCGCGCTCGGGCGCCAACTCGGCCGCGATCAGCAGAACCTCGTCGTCGGCCAGCGTCTGCGTGATCGTCACAGCCTTGCCGAGACCCATCATGAACATGATGATCTTGGGCGCCGGCACACCGAGTGCCTGCGAAAGGTCGCGGACGGTGACCCCCGACGGGACGGTGATCGGCCCGGTCGGTGCGACGACCTCGCGTGGCGTCTTCGGCCGCGCCGCTTCGCGCTCGCGCTGCTGCTGCCGCGCGTCGCGGGGACGCGCAGCCGCGTTGTCGATCACGACGCGGCGCTTGCGTCGCTGGCCTGCGCCGCCCTGGCGGGGCCGCATCGGGCGATTCGGTCTATTTGAACCTGATTCGTTGGCCATCAGATGTTCAATTGTAGAGGGATGCGAGTTTCTGATCGATCTGGACGGTCTTGCGCAGCGTTCGATTGAACGCGCGACGTGAGACGGCACGCTCGAAGCACGCGAGCCGACGGCAGGTGTAGGCGCCGCGACCGGGAATCGCCGTTCCCCGCACGAGTTGCCCATCCGCCGCCGCGAAGCGCAGAAGCTCCCCCTGGGGAGCCTTCCGCCCGCAGCCGACGCAGCTTCTGATCGGCCCAGTCACGCAGCTGGCGGATGCTCCTCGGTTTCAGCCTGACCGGACGTCTCATCGACCGGGATGCCCACGGGCACCTGCTCCGACTCCGCGAGCTGCGGAACTGCATCGGCCTCAACTGCGGCGAGCGATGCTTCGCCGTCGACCTCTTCCTCCGCGACGATGTCGCCGGCCTCGGCCTCATCGACCGCTTCCTCCACCATGGCTGGCGCGTCAGCTGCCTCGGACCCGTTGCCGTCCTGCAGCGCGAGCGCCTGATGCGCAGGTAGTCCGCAGTAATGCGAGCCGGGGAGCGCTTCGTTCGGGCACCGCTTGCCGTTCGAGAGCACCGCCGAGCAGCGGCCGGTGAACTCCTCGCCCTCGGCGCCACCACCGTAGGCCGCGGCGGCTTCCGCCTGGGCGAACTCGGTGTCGGACTGAATGTCGACTTTCCAGCCGGTCAGGCGCGCGGCGAGCCGCGCGTTGAGACCTTCCTTGCCGATTGCGAGCGCAAGCTGATCGTCGGGAACGATGACCGTCGCTTCCTTGGTCTCGTCGTCCACGAGGACCTCGCGCACGCGCGCCGGAGAGAGAGCCTTCGCCACGAAGCGCGCGGGCTCCGGGTTCCACGGAATGATGTCGATCTTCTCGCCGCGAAGCTCGGATACGACCATGCGCACGCGCGACCCGCGCGGGCCGACGCAGGCGCCGACCGGGTCGACGCCCTGGGCGTGCGACTCGACGGCGATCTTCGACCGGTAGCCGGGCTCGCGGGCGACGCCACGGATCTCGACGAGGCCGTCGGCGATCTCCGGCACTTCGAGCTCGAAGAGCGTCTTGATCAGCTCGGGATCGCGCCGCGACAGGATCACCTGCGGTCCCTTGGTCCCCGATCGGACCTCCGTGATCACGGCCTTGATGCGCGAGCCCTGCTCGTAGCGCTCGCCGTCGACCTGCTCCGAACGCGGTAGCAGCGCCTCGACCTTCCCGAGGTCCACGAGCACGTTGTTGCGGTCGCCGGCCTGCTGGACGATCCCCGTCACCACTTCGGTCACGCGGTCGACGTACTCGTCGTACATCATCGCGCGCTCGGCCTCGCGAATGCGCTGCAGGATCACTTGCTTTGCCGTTTGCGCGGCGATGCGCCCGAAGTTCGCGGGGGTGACGTCCTCACGCTTGATCAGGTGCTCGGGCACATCGGACCAATCCACGTCGAGGTCGTCGTCGGAGATGAGCGTGTGGGAGCGCTCTCCGGTCTCCACCTCGAGCGCCTCCAGCTCCTCGAGCTTGCGCTCGCGCGCTTCTTCGATCAGGCGCTCCTCGATGTCCGTGGGCAACTCGACCGCGAAGACACGGAAGTCACCCTGCTCGTCGATTTCGACGATCGCGTGGCGTGCGGCTCCGGGCATCTTCTTGTAGGCGGCAAGGAGGGCATCCTCGAGCGCCGCGACAAGCGTGCCGCTCTCGATTCCCTTCTCTCGCTCGATGTCTCGAACGGCCTCGACGATTTCCTGGCTCATGTCTTCCCCGCTTCCTCGATCAGATTGCCCCGCACGATCGCGTCGTACGGGATGTCCACGGACTCGGCTTCGGTCTTCACGGTTACGGCGCGCTCGCCGGCCGCGACGACCTCGCCGCGCAGCCGGTTTCGCTCTCGGGTACGGAGCGCGACGCGGCGACCCACAGCGGCGCGAAAATGGTCGGGCTTGCGGACGGGTCGCTCGAGACCCGGCGACGAGACGTCGACGGAGTACTCACGGAGGTAGTCCCGCAGCACGTTGGTGACGCGCTCGCAGAGCGCATGGTCGACACCCTGAACGTGGTCCACGAACACGGTGAACCGCTCAGGGCTGGTGAGCTCGACCGCGAGCACCTCTGTACCCGGGATCGCGCTTTCGACCTTCGGTGCTATCTCCCGCGTCAGCTGCTTCTCCTTGTCGTGTGTCGCTGCCATTGCCCTTGCTCCTGTCACAAAAAATGGGCCCGCAGGCCCACTTCGCGAACAGCTCGAAATGTGGTCTGAGCAGAATAGCAAGCCGAGTGAGGCCGAGCACGGCTATTTTCCCCCTTCTTGCTCGGGAAATGGCACCAGGCGGGGCCCCCGGGGCAGTCAGCCGATGACGATGGTGACCGGGCCGTCATTCACGAGCTCGACGGCCATGCGGGCGCCGAACACGCCGGTTTCCACCGGGACGCCCTCCGCAGCGAGGGCAGCGCAGAACTCTTGGTAGAGCGGCTCGGCCTGTTCGGGCGGTGCGGCTTTGGTGAAGCTCGGCCGATTTCCCTTGCGGGTATCCGCAACGAGGGTGAATTGGCTCACGACCAGCGCCGACCCGGAGGTCTCGATCAAGTTGCGAGCGAATTTGCCGCGGTCGTCCTCGAAGATCCGGAGCCGCGCCACCTTTCGCGCCAACTCTCTAGCGTCGCCGACCTCGTCGCTTCGCTCGATCCCGACGAAGACCGCAAGTCCCGCACCGATCTCGCCGGTGATCGCACCGGCGACCGTGACTCGGGTTTCCGAGACCCGCTGACAAACCGCCCGCATCGGGCGCCCATCATTTCACCCGTGCGCGCGAGAGACCGTCAATCTTCTCTAGGCGCCGGCTTCTTCTTCACGTACACGCGTGCGCGCGTGGCCCCACCCGGGTGGGGGAGAACACCCACCACCCACTGCGTTCGACGCTAGCGCCGATTTTGCGCGCAGGTCTCGCGCGAGACTGAACCGGATCTGCGTCAATTCCCGGACGCGTCGGCTCTGGGAGCCCCGGCGTCGCCCGAGTCGTCGGGCTCGTTCGGCTCATCGCCGTCCTGGTCGAGGTCGAGGATGCGCGATGCGTAATGCTCGTTCTGTGGCCGCAAGGAGCTCGCCAGCTTGTAGTGGCCGTTCGCCTCGAGCTGCTTGCCCTGCTTCTCGAGCGCGCGCCCGAGCCCGTAGTGGGCGTAGTGGTCCGCCGGCGAGAGCTCGAGCATCGCGCGGAACTCCTGCTCGGCTTCTTCGTACCGCTGGATCCGCAGATAGGCGATCCCCAGGGCCTCGCGGATCGACGCCTTCTCCGGCTCTCGCCGCTTCGCTTTCTCGAGCGCAACGGTTGCCTGAGCGGCCCGCCCCTTCTTCAGGTGGTCACGTCCTTGCTGGTACAGGTCGTACGTCTCGCTCATAGCCCTCGCAGATAGGGAAAATTCTCGTTCACCAAGTCAAGCGGATACGTCAAATCGCGTGTCTTCCCGATCTCGACAGCGGTAACCGTCTCGCCCGCGTCGATCGCCGCGTGAAAGGCGTTCTCCAGCTCATAAGGCGGATCGTCGAGGCAGAGGCGCTCGGCCACCGCGGCCCCGACCGCCCACAGGGGTGCGGCCGACCACGGATTGTCCGGGTCGTCATCGCGGAGGGACTCGATCCGACCTCCACGGCGCCGGACGGCCTGGCGCGACGATCCGGGCGGGGGCTCCGTCCGAATCGCGACCGCACCCGCTGCACCGGAACTGCTGAATTCGACCGCGAACCGGCCGATATCGCCGCGGCCGTAGACAGTGTCCGCGGCCGAGACGAGCAGCGGCGTTCTCGCGCCGGCATCGAGCGCCCGTTGGACGGCATCCGCCGAGCCGAGCACGCCGGGTTGGCGCACGAAGCTCAGCTCGAGCCCGAAGGCCGAACCGTCGCCCGCGAGCTTCTCGACCTGCTCGGCGAGGTGCCCGGTCACGACCCAGACGCGAAGAAGATCTGCTGCCGCGAGCTCACGTAGGAGAACGGTGAGCACCGGCCGGCCGTCGATCGGCAGCACGGGTTTCGGCCACCGTTCGGTGAGCGGGCGGAGTCGCGTTCCCTCCCCCGCCGCCATCACCACGGCGTCCATTCGCTAGCCGAGGCCGAGCGAACGGACGGAGAGAAGACCACGGATGCGGTCGTATCTGCCGAGGTTTTGCCGCAGACGGCGCTTCAGCTCACGAAGCTCCTTGCGAGCGGAGCCGGCCGCCTGCCGCGCGGCTTCGGGCCGGCCGTAGCGTGCAGCGGTCGCTGCCAGCGCAAAGCTGCTCGCATCCACACCGAGGCCGTCGCTGACAGTGCCGCCGAGCTCACGGAACGTCGCCGCCTGTGCCGTCGGCAGGCGCTGGTCGCGCAGGAAATCCGCGAGCTCGCACCCACACGCAACGGCTATTCGACGCGGGTCGCTCGTCAGGTAGCGCAACTTGCGTCGGCCGAGCTTCAGGAGGACGATCAGCGCCCCCGCCCCCGCGGTGAGTAGGAGGAGGAAGAACAACAAGCTCTGCGTCCTCTTCTTCGGCTCGGGGGGGACGGGACTGCCGCTGCTGACGGGAACGTCGCCGGCCGAGCGCGGATTCCGGCGGGTTGGGTCGTGCGTGATGATCCTACTGCCGCCGGCGCCGAACACCTCTCCGCCCTTGACGATTCCGGCGAGCAGCTTGGCGGCACTCTCGACGTTGAAGCCGAGCGAGGTCGAGCTGTAGGCACCGCTCAGGTGCCCGCGCCCCGGTGTCGGATCGAAGGGCAGCCAGCCGTACCCCCGGAACCACACCTCGACCCAGGTGTGCGCATCGTGGTCGGTGACCTGCCAGAAATCGCCGTGGTACACGCCCGGGAGAAAACCGGCAGCGACTCGCGCCGGGATTCCGAGCAACCGCAGCATCAGCGCCATGGCGCCCGCGAAGTGCTGGCAGTACCCGGTCTTCGTGTCCATGACGAAACCGACGAGTGGCGGGAGCCCCGGAGTCGTACCGGGCTGCTCGGAGTATGTGAAGCCTCCGGTCGACCTGAACCACGCTTCGAGTGCAACGGTCGCCGCATAGGGAGACCTCGTCTCGCCGGCGACTTCCTTCGCGCGCTCGTACAACTGTGCGTACGGGAGCAGGCGACCCGTGAGAGGTTTGACCATACGAGAGTCGCGACCGGGCGTGCCGAAAGGCGGGAGCGTCACTCCGCGTGTGAGGTCCAATTCGCTCCCGGGCTTCGTCAACGCACTCGGATACGAAGGTTGAACCCGCACGAGCTCGGCCGGAGTCGGTCGCGGTGCATAGCTCCAGACCGTGTAGTGCTGATCCCGATGCAGGCCGCCGATCACGCGGGAGACGCCCTGTCCCGCGTAGGCCGCGGCCTTACCCAGGTTATTCGAGACCGGCATGCTGGCCCCGATCACGTGATCGTCCTCGAGCGCGACCACCGTGACTTCCTGGCTGATGAGGTTCGCGTGCTTTCGCGCCTGCGGCGGCAGCAGCCGGTTGCGCTGCTGCGCGGACTCGGGCCGAACGTCTTCGAGCCAGCGTGTGCCGTCGAACCGATCGAGCACCGTCGCGCGCCAGTAGTACGACCGATCTGGCGCGCGGATCGTCAGTACCGTCGTCTTCTTCTTCGGGAAGCTGACACCGCCGTAGTGCGCGTCCCAGACGTATCGGACGGTCACAGCTTTTTGCGGGCGCGTGTAGAAGTCCCAATGCTGCCAGTCGAGAAACGCGCTCTTCGCAACGGCCGGTGAGCTCGAGAGAGCGAGCGCCCCACCGATCACGGCGCCTGCGGCGATCAGCGCCAGCCGGCTCGGTCGTTCGGTCATGCCTGCGAGCAATGCCAGCGCGACCGCAAGGATGGCGACCCCGCGACCGAGCTCGTTGCCGCCCGAGAGCAGGGTTGCCGGCCAGCCCGCGGCGATGAAGAAGAGCACAACGGCGAGCAGCGCCTTCCGCGCGGTGACGGCGAGCGCTACTGCGAGAGTGAATCCGAAGATCGCGATCAGGATGACCGAGTGCATGTTCGGCCGGACGGCCGGATCGATCGGCAGGCGGTAGTCGTAGAAGTCGAGGAAGCCCCGCGAAAACCGGGAGCCGAGCGGACCGAAGTAACCTTCCCCGTCTGGCCAGAGCGCTGACGGCGAGAGCGAAAACGCAACATAGGCGGCAAGCAGCGCCGACACGGCAATCGCCACCAGGCGCAACCAGAGCGGACGCACCAAAACAGGTGCGATCGCAAGGAGCGCGAGGACGAACGGGCGGCCTCCTCCCGACCGCGGCTCCTCGAAACGAAGCCAGTCCACCGCGATCACGAGCGACGCGAGGCCGGCGAGGAGCGCGGTCTTAAGCATGTGCGGTGGTTGGTGTCGCGGGCTCGCTGGAGAGGCAGGCAGCCAGGTCGTCGCCTGCGCGGATCACGGCGACGGGGATCCCCACGGCCTGCAGGCGGAGCAAGGCAGGCTCCGGCCGCCGTGCGGCACCGTTGAAGCTTGCGGGATCGACGAAGACGATCGACACCTTGCGCCGCGAGAGTGCGCGTTGGACCAGCCGGTCGACGAGCGCAGCCTCGAGCCTCGATGTCACGACAACGAGCTCGAGCGCCCGCGCGGCAGGGCCGTCCTCTTCTGCGAGCAGTCGCGCGACCGGAGTGTCCCCGGTCGCCTCGACCGCCGCGAGCACCTCGAGCGCACGACGCCAGTCCGCCGCGGGGGAATGCACGTGCTGAACCTCGCGCCGTTCCGAGTTGAGAACCAGAACTCCTCGACGACCGCGCCGCACGTAGGCATCGAGGATCGACCCCGCCGCGCGCACCTGCACCTCGAAGCTCTCTCCCACGACAGCCTTGGCGTCGGCGTCCAGCAGGACGGCGACCTCGTCGCGCGGCGAGTCCTCGAGCTCCTTGACCATCAGCTGGGCGCGACGCGCGGTCGACGGCCAGTGCACGCGACGCAAGGATTCGCCCTGCTCGTACTCGCGCACGCCGTGCAGCTCGAAGCCGCTGTGCCGACGCAGGAGCAGCCGTTGCCCGCCATGTGAACGTGTTCCCGATTCGGTGAAGAGCGGTCCGAGACGCGCGAGGCGCGGGTACACGAGCAGCGCGCCCGGTGCGGGTAGGCGCACGACCGCCTGTTCCAGCCCGAAAGGATCCGCCAGCTCGGCGCGGACGTCCTCGAATGCATAGCGGCCGCGCGGCACCTTCTCGAGGACGTAGCGAACGCTCAACCTCCGGCCGTTGCGCCTGAGCACATGCCGCTGCTCGCCGAGTCTGCCGACGCGCTCCCTCAGCGTCACGGATGCAGGCAGGACGGTGCCGGTCGGATGGAGCTCGGCCACGATCGGCACGTCGTCGCCCTCGACGTGCTCGTGGTCGCCCCACCCACGCCTGATCCGGAACGGCCGGTCCGACAGACGAACCCAGACCCACGCGACGCCGACCACCAGGAGCAGCCCCGTCGCGACCGGGTAGAGAGGCTTCGAGCCGAAGGCCCAGGCGGCGAGGTAGACCCCGAAGCCGAGTGCGAGAATCACCCGACCGCGGCGGGTGAGCATTAGTGGCTCTGCCGGTCTTGCTGCCGAGTGCCTGGGTCGCGAGCACCAAGCGATGCAAGGACGCAGGGAGCGCTCGGGCTGGATTGCCCGAGTGCGACTGAGGACGCGGCAGCGCGCCGCGTGATCGCGGGCCAGGCGCCGGCGAGTGGGGCCGGTAGAGCCACTAAACGGGAACGGGTGTCTTGTCGAGTGTCTCGCGAACGATCTGCTCGCCGGTGAGCCCGGTCGAACGAGCCTCTGGGGCCAGGATCAGCCGGTGCGACAGCACCGCCCCCGCCACCGCCTTGATGTCATCGGGCTCCAGATAGGTCCGGCTGTCGGCGAGCGCCCGTGCCTTCGCAACTCTCAGGATCGCGATGCCCGCGCGAGGGCTCGCGCCGAGGTACAGCCGCGAATCACCACGCGTCGCCCTGAGGAGAGCGACGACGTAGCGGTTGAGACTCTCCTCGACGAAGATCGCCTTCGCCTCGTCGGCGAGCGCGATCGCGTCCGCCGCATTCGCAACCGGCTCGAGCGCGTCGAGCGGCGGGTCCGCCGTCTGCTCTGTGAGCATCTTCGCCTCCTCCGACAGCGGCGGATAGCCGATGGCGATGCGCATCGTGAACCGGTCGAGCTGGGCCTCCGGCAACGGATAGGTGCCTTCGTACTCGATTGGATTCTGCGTTGCCATCACCATGAACGGCCTCGCGAGCTGGTTCGTCACACCGTCCGTCGTCACCTGCTGCTCCTGCATGCATTCCAGGAGGGCCGCCTGCGTCTTCGGTGAAGCACGGTTGATCTCGTCGACGAGCAACAGATTTGCGAACACCGGGCCCGCCCGGAACTCGAACTCGTTCGAACGCTGGTTGAACACATTCACCCCGGTGACGTCCGACGGCAGCAGGTCCGGCGTGAACTGCATCCGCGAGAACGACACGTCCAGCGAGCGGGCAAGCGCTTTGGCGAGCATCGTCTTTCCCACCCCTGGGAAGTCCTCGAGAATGAGATGGCCCTCGCTGACGAGACAGAGGACGCACAGGCTGAGCGTCTCGTCGGGCGCGTGAACCACCCGGCCGAGGTTGTCGACGATCGCCCGGATCGTCTCGGCGGCAGGGACGCTCTCCACGCGCTGGCTATCGGGCCTGCTCATGCAACAGCTCCTCGGCTGCATCGACGATCGCCGCCGCGATCTCGGTTTTTGGAGCTTTCGCGACAGTCCGCTCTCCGGCGGCGGTGATGAGCACGACCTCGTTGTCTTCTGCGTCGAAACCGATGTCGCTGCGGGAGACGTCGTTGTAGACCACGAGGTCGACGCGCTTGTGCTCCCGTTTCTCGCGCGCGCGTGCGAGGCCCTGGGCTCCGCCGTCCGCCGCGAAGCCGATCAGCACCTGGCCGTTGGCTCGCCGCTCCCCGAGAGCGCGCAGGATGTCGACGGTCGGTTCCAGGCTCAGCTGCCACGCCTGGTCGTCCTTCGGGCGTTTCTCGGCAGCGAGGTCCACGGGCCGGTAGTCGGCGACGGCCGCCGCCATGAGGACGACATCCGCATCACGGCGCGCCAGCGCTTCGTCGAGCAGCGCAGCCGCGGTGGGGGTCTCGACGACGTCGATGCCGCGCGGCCGCGGGACGGCGAGATTCGCTGCGAGCAGCGTCACCTCCGCGCCGCGCCTCTTTGCTTCCTCTGCGAGGGCCACGCCCATCCGGCCCGAAGAGCGGTTACCGAGGAAGCGAACCGCATCGAGGGGCTCACGCGTTCCGCCTGCGCTGACGAGAACGCGCCGACCGGCGAGCGAATCGGTCTCGCCGAGAAGCTCGCGGCTCCGCCGGAAGATCTCCTCGGGCTCAGCCATCCGGCCCACGCCCCACTCTCCCTCGGCCGTCTCCCCTTCGTCGGGACCGACGAAGATGGCGCCGCGTGCCCGCAGAGTCTCAACGTTCGCCTGTGTGGCCGGGCTCGACCACATGCGCGGATTCATCGCCGGCGCGAGCAGGACCGGGCCGCGATGAGCCAGCGCAGCCTCGGCGACAAGGTTGTCCGCGAGCCCGTGCGCCAGCTTGGCGAGCGTGTTCGCCGTCAGCGGTGCGACGACGAGGAGGTCGGCTCGGGTCAAGTGAACGTAAAGGTCCTCCGAGGGCGACTGCCGGGCGAGCGCGAAGAAGGTCTCTGCCCTGACGAAGCGCTCCGCGCTCGGCGTGACGAGTGGAACGACCTCGTGGCCACCTTGGACGAACAGACGAACGAGGTCGCAAGCCTTATAGGCCGCGATCCCCCCGCTGACCCCGACGAGTATCCGAGCCATGCCGCAATTCTGCCCTTTCGGCAGAGACGCGACCAAAAACCGGGAGAGGGCTACTTCGGGTACTTGTACTTGAGCTTGCCCTCGGCGACTTCCTCGAGGGCCATGGTCAAGTAGTTCTTCGAGCGTGATTCCACCAGCGGTGGCGGAGCCTGGTCGAAGCCGATGCCCTCACCGAGCTGGTGGTGGTAATCGTTGATCTGGCGAGCCCTCTTGGCGGCGACGATGACGAGCGCATAGCGCGAGTCGACGTTTTCGAGGAGCTCATCGATGCGTGGATGGATCATGGACGGGTCATGGTACCTGCGGTCTCGAGCTTTCGGCGGACGATTTCCGTGAGCTCCTGCGCAGCCCGGTCCAGATCGTCGTTGACGATCGTGTAATCGAACCGGTCTTTCAGCGTTTGTTGCTTACGAGCGAGATCGAGCCGAACCTGAATCTCGCCGGAGCTTTCGGTGGCCCGCTCGCGCAAACGACGCTCGAGCTCCGCAAACGTCGGCGCATCCACGAAGACCGTGACCGCCCCAGGAATCCTCCTCTGCACACGCAATGCGCCGTCGGTTTCGAGATCGAGCAACGGCACCTTGCCCTGCGCCTGGATGCGGTCGATCTCGGAGCGCAGCGTGCCCGAGCGTGCGCCCCACGGAAGGTCGACGTACTCGAGGAACTCCCCCTCCTCCACGAGGTGCTGGAACTTCGCGGGCGTGATGAACCAGTACTCTCGCCCGTTCTGCTCGCCGCGCCGTTGTTCGCGGGTGGTGGCGGAAACCGCGAGCTCGACCTCGGGCATCCGCTCGAGCAGGATCTTCTCCAGCGTTCCTTTGCCGGCCCCCGACGTGCCTGTGACGACTAGGACCAGTTGACGAGCCGCCTCTTCGCATTGGTCACTTCGCCCGGCTCGATTCGTCATTTCAGAGGTGGGCATCGGCTGTGCCCATGTGTTGTGTACGGGCGACGCGGGACGTAGTGCCTAGCGGTGGAAGAGGCCAATCAACTCAGACCGTTGCCGCTCGGAGAGGCCTCCCACCGTCTTCGACTGACTGATCCGACACATGTTCAGGAACCGTGCTGCCTTGACCCGCCCGAACTTCGGGACCGCCATGAGCATGTCGAACACCTTCGCGGTCGACACGTACTCAGGTGGGTTGCTGAGGATCTGCTCGATCTGGACGCGTCCGTCCTTGAGATCCTTCTTCAGCCTGGCCCGTCGGACACGAATGTCGTTCGCGCGTTTCAACGCCTCCATGCGTTGGTCGAGCGAACGAATCGGTGCCTCGGCCTGGGTCTTGGGCGACACCATGAGCGCGGGAGTCTAACAAGCGACCTGCGACGGTCAAGCGGCTACGTTTGCGTTCTGAGCAGGCTTTTTGAAGCTCAGACGCTCGACCTTTCGTCGAGAGTTGCCCCGGCGGACAACGTCTCTTCATGAGCGACCGCATATGCATCTTCGTATGCGTTCCATCCACGCGCTGCTGCGGCGGCGTGCAGCTCGGCGCGCACACGTGCCGGCGCGTCCGGGTCGGAGAACAGCACTGTTCCAAGCGCGACGTGTTGTGCGCCCGCGGCGATGAGCTCGAGCGCGTCGAGCCCCGTCTGCACGCCGCCCATGCCGACGATCGGCATTTGCGTCGCTCGGTAGCAGGTCGCTACGGCGGCGAGCGCAACCGGTTTGAGCGCAGGCCCCGAGAGGCCCCCCTGCCCGGGGCCTAGCACGGGCCGGAGGGTCCTGCTGTCCAGCTTCAGTCCGCGAATCGTGTTGACGAGGGAAAGCCCGTCGGCGCCGGCGGCCTGCGCCGCGCGTGCAACCTCGGCGATGTCCGGGACCGCCGGAGAGAGTTTCGCCCAGAGGGGCTTTCGCGTTGCCAACCGGGAGGCGCTGACGATCTCCGCGGCGCTCTCGGCCGGCGCCTCGACGTTCGGGCACGACACGTTCAGCTCGATCACGCTCACCTCCGCGTGATCGTCGAGCCGCGAGCAGATGTCGGCGTACTCGTCGGTCGCGAACCCGCCGACCGACACCCAGACTGGCACACCGAGCTCAGCGAGTCGCGGGATGTTGCGCGTGATGAAGCGGTCGATGCCGGGATTCGCCAGGCCGATCGAGTTGAGCATCCCCACGTCGGTTTCGGCAATTCGCACCGGCGTGTTCCCGTCGCGCGGCAGCGGTGTCACGGTTTTCGTCACGAACGCGTCCAGGCTGCGGGCGACGTCGGGAGCAGTGAGTGCATCGAGACAACCGGAGGCGTTAAGCAGCACGGAGCACCGGCCCCTCGACGCAGAGGCGCCTGAGCTCGCCGTCGATCTCCACCGCGCAGCCGTAGCACGCTCCGTAGCCGCAGGCCATCGGCGCTTCCCAGGCCAGCTGAGCGCCCGGAGCGAGGGCGCGCACCGCCTGCAGCATCGGCTCGGGCCCGCATGCGAACACGTCCATGCCGGCCGGAATCAGCTCCGTCACCAGAGTCGGCTCGACGCAGGCCTGGGCATTCGGTACGAGCTCCGCCGCCTGCGCATGCCGGTCCGACCGGAAACCGAGCACGGCGGGCGGTCGCCCGAGCGCTTCCGACAAATAGGGCAACGGGGCCATGCCGATGCCTCCGCCGACGAGCAGCGGCCGCGCCAGATCGAGCTCGAAGCCGTTTCCGAGCGGACCGAGCACATGAATTTCCTCGCCGCGGCCGAGCTCGCACAGCGCGGCGGTGCCCGGCCCGATCGCGTCGATCAGGAACGCAAGCTCACCGCGAGGCGCGAGACAGAGGCTCATCGGCCGAGGGAGCAGGCGGCCGGGCGCCTCGAGCATGAAGAACTGTCCGGGCACGCCGGGGTCCACACCGCCGCGGGCGACGCGGAGCAACGTGTACGCGCCGACCTGCTCGTTCGCGACGACGCTAAGCCGCTCGCGTCTCATGGTCGATTCGTTCCTGAAGCTCCTGCAGCGAGAGCGACTCTTCGCTGCGGGCGTTTGCGATCGCGTCCACCGCGGCCGTCGCGCCCGACAGGGTCGTGATGCAAGGGACCCGCGCCACGAGGGCGGCTTCGCGGATCAGATAGCCGTCGGTCCGCGCGCCCGATCCCTGCGGCGTGTTGACGACGAGGTTGCAGCGACCGCGACGAATCAGATCGACAACAGTCGGTCCTTCGCCGTCTTCCGTCACCTTGCGCACGCGTTCGACTTCGAGCCCGGCCGCGGCCAGTGTGTCCGCAGTGCCGGCTGTCGCGAGCAACTTGAACCCGAGCTCGGCGAGCCCGCCGGCGACCTGGACGACCGAGCGCTTGTCCGCATCGCGCACCGAGAGGAACGCGGTGCCGGCGACCGGTAGTGGCCGGCCCGCTGCGCGTTCGGCCTTCGCGAAAGCGGTTGGGAGATCGGCGGCGCTCGCCATCACCTCTCCGGTTGCGCGCATCTCGGGGCCGAGCACCGGGTCGGCGCCCGGGAAGCGCGCGAACGGAAGCACCGCGGCCTTCACCGAGACGTGTCCGAGGGACTGTCCTTCGAACAGGTCGAGGTCGGACAGTCGTGCGCCGGCCATGACGCGGCAGGCCGCCTCGACGAGATTCACTCCGGTCGCCTTCGAGGCGAAGGGAACCGTGCGTGAGGCACGCGGGTTCGCCTCGAGCACGTAGATGCTGTCGTCGACGACCGCGAGCTGCACGTTGATGAGCCCGACCACGCCGAGCGCGTGGGCGAGCCGCCGTACGATCTGACGGATGGAGGCGTCCTGCGCCGCGCTGAGGGATGGCGCCGGCAACACGCAGGCCGAGTCCCCCGAGTGCACACCCGCCTCTTCGACGTGCTGCATGACCGCGCCCACATATGTGCCCGATCCGTCCGAGACGGCGTCCACGTCGATCTCGATCGCGCTCTCGATGAAGCGGTCGATCAGGAGGGGCGTGCCGATCGTGCCGAGGTCGTCCGCCGAGTAGCACACGCGCATCGCCCGCCCGCCGAGCACGTACGAGGGACGGATCAGCACCGGGAAACCGATCCGCTCGGCAATCTCCCGCGCCTCGTCGTTGCTCCGCGCTATGCCCCACTCCGGGCAGCGAATCCCGAGCCAGTCGAGCAGGGCGCCGAATCGCTCGCGATCCTCGGCGACGTCCACGGCGTCGAACGCCGTGCCGATGATCCGGTGCCCGGCTGCCTCGAGCCCGCGGGCCAGCTTCAGCGGCGTCTGACCGCCGAACTGGATCGCGACCCCGTCCGGCTGCTCCCGCTCGCACACCGCGAGCACTTCCTCCAGGCCGAGCGGCTCGAAATAGAGCCTGTCGGAGGTGTCGTAGTCGGTGGAGACGGTCTCGGGGTTGCAGTTGACCATCACCGCCTCGTAGCCGAGTGCACGGAAGCTCTGCGCCGCGTGCACACAGCAGTAGTCGAACTCGATCCCTTGGCCGATGCGGTTCGGGCCGGAGCCGAGGATGACGACGCGTGGCTTCTCGCCCCGCGGCGGCGCCTCGTCGGCCTCGCCCCACGTTGAGTAGTAGTAGGTCGAGGCTGCCTCCACCTCGCCCGCGCACGAGTCGACTCGGCGGTACGCGGGACGCACGCCCCAGGCTCGGCGCCTTGCGCGGACCTCTCCCTCGGTGACACCACACTTCGAGGCGATGTCCGAGTCGGAGAAACCTGCCCGTTTGATGCGCAGGAAATCGTCTGCCACCAGATCCTCGAGCCTCAGTTCGTCGAGCTCGCCCGCGAGCTCGACAGCAAACCACGGATGAGCCGACTCGGAGAGCTGCCACGTCTCCTCGCCGTCCAGCTCTCGCGAGCGCCGCGCCTTGCGGAACGCTTCGACGAAGGTACGCCCGATGCCCATGGCTTCCCCGACCGACTTCATCTGGGTCCCGAGCGTCGTGTCGGCGCCGGGAAACTTCTCGAAGGCAAAGCGCGGGAACTTGACGACGACGTAATCGAGTGTCGGCTCGAAGCTCGCCGGCGTCGTGCCGGTGAGATCGTTGGGGATCTCGTCGAGCGTGTAGCCGACGGCGAGCTTCGCAGCCACCTTGGCGATTGGATAGCCGGTTGCCTTCGAGGCCAGCGCGGAGGAACGGGAGACACGCGGATTCATCTCGATCACGCGCAGCTCCCCCGTGTCGCGCTCGCGCGCGAACTGGATATTCGATCCGCCGCACTCAACGCCCACCGCGCGGACGACTGCGGCCGCTGCGTCGCGGAGCTCCTGATACGCGTGATCCGACAGCGTCATCTGCGGTGCGACCGTCACGGAGTCCCCGGTGTGGACACCCATCGGATCGATGTTCTCGATCGAACAGACGATCACCACGTTGTCCTTCCGGTCGCGCACGACCTCGAGCTCGAACTCGTCCCAGCCGCGCACCGATTCCTCGACGAGCACCTGCCCGATCGGGCTCTCGAAGATGCCGAGCTCGACCTGGCGGTACAGCTGCTCCACGGTCTCGACGAAGCCGCCGCCGTGCCCGCCGAGGGTGAATGCCGGTCTCACCACCGCAGGGGTGGCCAGACCGGCCAGCTGGGAAAGATCTGTGACGATGCGCGAATTCGGTGTGCGCAACCCGACCGAGTGAACGGCGTCGCGGAAGAGCTCGCGGTCCTCGGCGCGCTGGATGACGTCGAGGGGAGCGCCGATGAGCTCAACGCCGAGCTCTTCGAGAACGCCGGCGTCTGCCAGCTCCCTTGCCAGATTGAGCGCCGTCTGGCCCCCCATCGTGGGAAGCAACGCGTCAGGCCGTTCGCGCGCCAGGACGTCGCTGACGCCCTCGAGGTCGAGCGGCTCGAGATAGGTCCGGTCCGCAAAACCGGGGTCGGTCATGATCGTCGCGGGATTCGAGTTCACGACGATCGTACGGAAGCCGTCTTCGCGTAGGACCTTCAGCGCCTGGCAGCCCGCGTAATCGAACTCGCACGCCTGGCCGATCACGATCGGGCCTGAGCCGATCAGGCAGATCGACTCGAGATCATGCCGCCTGGGCATACGACACCTCCTCGACCCACTGTTCGATGATCGGCCAGGCGTCGTGCGGCCCTGGGCCCGCTTCCGGGTGAAACTGCACCGACCGCGCTTGCTCGAGCGGAAGGTCGAGCCCCTCGACGGTTCCGTCGTAGAGCGAGACGTACGTCGCCTCGCGCGACTCCGACGGCGCGACCGCGAAGCCGTGGTTCTGACTCGTGACGAGCACGCGTCCCGACGCTCGCTCGAGCACCGGATGATTCGCGCCGCGGTGCCCGAACGGCAGCTTGAACGTCTCGTGCCCCGCGGCAAGCGCGAGCAGCTGGTGACCGAGGCAAATCCCGAGCAAGGGCACGCGTCCGATCAGCTCACGCACGACCGCGACCTCGTCCGCGAGTGGCTCGGGATCGCCGGGCCCGTTGGACAGGAGGACGCCGTCGAAGCGGAGCAGCTCGTCCGCGATCGCGTCGTGTGGAAAGACCGTTACGGCGGCGCCCGCACCTGCGAGGCGTCGGAGGATGGAGCGCTTACAGCCGTAGTCCACCACCGCGATCCGAGCCAACCCAGCGTCCGAGTAGACGTAGGGACTCGGAGTGGAGACCTCGGCAGCAAGTGCGCGCCCGGCCATCGACGGCTGGGCGCGCGCCACCGACACCGCCTGCTCGGGGGAGCCGCCGCCTGCGACAGCGACCGCGCGGAGCGCGCCCGCGTCGCGCAGCTTCAGCACCAGGGAACGGGTGTCGATTCCGCTGAGCGCGACGATGCCGCGCTCGTGTAGCCAGTCCGTCCATGCCGGGCCTCGTGCTTCACGCATCAGCACCGCGCGAGTGTGCGGGCGCGCGGACTCGGACCGGCCTTCCGCGACGCCGTAGTTCCCGACCATCGGCGCCGTGAAGCAGACGAGCTGCTCGGAGAAGCTCGGGTCGGTGACGACTTCCTGATAACCGGTCATCGCGGTGGTGAAGACGGCCTCCCCGACCGCGAAGCCTTCGGCTGCAACGGAGTCGCCACGGAAGACTGTGCCGTCTTCGAGCGCGAGAAAGCCCGTCATGTCGCGTACGCCAGTCGCCCTGAGGCGATCGTTGCACACACCCTGCCCTTCACCGTCTCGCCAAGGAGCCACGAGTTCACCGAACGAGAGCGGAACGTCTCCTCCGTGATTCGATAGCTCGCGTTCAGGTCGAGGAGGACGAGATTCGCCGCGGAACCGACGGCGATGCGCGGCTCGTCGAGCCCGTACGCGCGCGCCGGCCCGGCGGACATCCGCTCCAGGAGGACGTCTAGCGGAATCAGACCCGGCTCCACGAGCTGCGTGTAGAGGGCGGCGAACGACGTCTCGAGCCCGGTGACCCCGAACGGCGCTGCTTCGAACGGGACGTCCTTTTCGTGCCTCGCGTGCGGGGCGTGGTCGGTGGCGATCGCGGCGATCGTGCCGTCCTTCAGCCCTTCGATGAGCGCGGTGCGGTCCGACTCCGAACGCAGCGGGGGGTTCATCTTCAGGTTCGGGTCGAGCGACCGGATCGCCTCGTCGGTCAGGCAGAGATGGTGCGGTGTGACCTCCGCTGTAGCTTGCACGCCGTCTCCCAGAGCACGTCGAAGGGCCTGCACCGACTCCCACGCGGACAGGTGGAGCAGGTGGAGCGGTTGCCGTTCGTAGGCGGCGAGTGCGAGATCTCTTTCGACCATCAGGCTCTCGGCAACCGACGGATAACCGGTGAAGCCCAGCTCCGCGGACACCTCGCCTTCGTGCATCTGGCCGTCCCGGGAGAGCGTTCGCTCCTCACAGTGCAGGGCAATTCGCCTGCCGGTCACCGCTCCGTACTGGAGAGCTCGTCGCATCAGCCCGGGCGCGGCGACCGGAACGCCGTCGTCGCTGAAGCCGACCGCGCCGGCAGCGGCGAGCTCGCTCATCTCGGTGAGCTCGGCCCCGGACTGGCCCTTGGTGATCGCGGCCAGGAACCCGACCGGAATCTCGGCCTCGGTGCGACCGGCCTCGATCAACGAGCCGAGCATCGCCGCAGAGTCGACGACTGGATCGGTGTTCGGCATTGCGAGGATCGCGCAGTAGCCGCCGGCCGCGGCGGCAGCCGTGCCCGAGGCGATCGTCTCCTCGTCCTCTCGTCCGGGGGTGCGGAGATGGACGTGCGTGTCGACGAACGCCGGTGCGAGCACGAGCCCTTCTGCGTCGAGCACGCGATGAGCGTTCGTATCGAGATTCTGGCCGAGAGCGGCGATCACCCCGTCGTCGATGCGAACGTCGAGCACGGCGTCCACACCTTCGACCGGGTCGATGACGCGCGCACCGCGCACGACGACGTTCTCCTTGGCTGCGTCCTTGGCGTACAGCATCACGCGACCTCGAACACCGATTCGGTCTTGACCTCGATCGGACCGCTCGTCAGCAGGTCGTAGAGGACGGCCATACGCGTTACGAGACCCGCCCGTACTTGCGTCTCGATCAATGCGTCAGCGTGGTCGGCGACTCGCGGATCGATCTCGACGCCACGGTTCATCGGCCCGGGATGCATCACTTTCTGGCCCGGTCGCAAACGCTCGGGCGTCACACCCCAGCGCGCCGTGTACTCGCGCAGCGACGGCACGTAGTTGGCGCCCTCCTGCATCCGCTCGCGCTGCATGCGCAGGACGTAGACAACGTCCGCGCCACCGATCACCGAGATATCCGTGGTCGCCTCGCATCCCATCGCTTCGACGCCGCGCGGAAGCAACGCCGGCGGGCCGACCAGCGTCACGTGCGCGCCCATCAACGAGAGAGCCTGGATGAGGGAACGCGCCACCCGTGAGTGGAGGACGTCACCGACGATCGCGACGTGCAATCCCTCGAGCCGACCGAGCTCCTCGCGCATCGTGTACAGATCGAGCAGCGCCTGCGTGGGATGCTGATGCTTGCCGTCGCCGGCGTTCACGACGTGGGCGTCCGTCACGCGCGCGACGAGATTCGGCGCACCGATCTGCGGGTGGCGGATGACGATGACGTCGGGGTCGTATGCGCCGAGCGTGATCGCCGTGTCCTTGAGCGACTCGCCCTTGTCCACCGAAGACCCCGAGGACTTGATCGACATCGTGTCCGCGGACAGCCGCTTCGCTGCCAGCTCGAAGCTGGACGACGTCCGCGTCGAGGACTCGTAGAAGACGTTGATCACGAGCCGGCCCTTGAGCGTCGGGAGCTTCTTCACCTCCCGCTCCATGCTGCGCTCGAGCGTGCGTGCCGTCGCGAGCAGCCGCTCGACGTCGTCACGCGTCACGTCCTTGATCGAGATGAAGTGCCGCTTCGGCGGCGAGGCGGGCGGACGCAGGTCCTCCCGCATGACGCGAATGTCAGCCATCCTCGTGGGCCTCCTCTGGTGCGGGAACGAGCAGAATGCGGTCGACCTCGTCCACCTCGACGAGCTGCACCTGGATGCGCTCGTCGCGCGAGGTCGGAAGGTTCTTGCCGACGTAGTCGGGACGGATCGGCAACTCGCGATGCCCCCGATCGACGAGCACTGCCAGCTGGATGCGATCGGGCCGGCCGTAGTCGAAGAGGGCTTCGATCGCCGCGCGGATCGTGCGGCCGGTATAGAGAACGTCGTCGACGAGGACGACGGTCTTGCCGTCGAGTGGAAAGTCGAGCGCGGTCGAGCGGACAACCGGTTGCGAGTGGCGCGGAGCCCCCCCGGCGCGGACTTGCACGTCGTCGCGGTAGAACGTGATGTCGACGGCGCCGAGGTCGGGTGCAGCACCGGCTCGTTCCTCGATCAGCCGTCGCAGGCGGTGCGCGAGTGGAACGCCGCGGGTCTGGATGCCGACGAGCGCGACGCGCGTGAGATCGGGGTTCGCCTCGATGATCTCGTGCGCGATCCGCGAGAGCGTCCGCCTCAGCGCATCCGCATCGAGGAGGACGGTTCCCGCCGGAGCCTCCACAGCGCTCACGAGTTGTGCAGGATCGACGGTTTTCGGCCAGGCAGGTTCATGCGACTCCTTCCCGGCCTCACTGGACCGGCTTAAAGGGGTTCGGGTCGGACAGGACTCTAGACGCTTTGCCGGACGGCGCGCCACAGATTCGCCCATTGAGCGGCATCGAGGTCGCGCGGGCGCGCATGGCGGGCGAAACCGAGCTCGGCTTCGAGGCGTTTCAGCTGCCGCGGCGTCGCGACCGCCCGCAAACCGTCGCGATAGCCGCGCGCGAGAAACCCCTGGTAAGAGGTGTGCTCCGACGCCGGGACGAGAGGGTCGCTGCGCCGAACGGCTCTGAGCAATCCGGCATCGACCGATGGTGACGGCGCAAAGACGAAGCGCGGCAGCCGGCGGACGACCGAGAGGTCGAACCAGGCGCCCCAGCACGCGCTCAGCTGCGTGCCCGGCCAGACCGAGGCACGCTTCGATGCGAGGTGCCAGTCGACGATCACGTCCGCGCTCTCGAGCAACACCTGGGGATCGAGCAACCGGCGGAGAATCGCGGTCGAAGATCCAAACGGCAGATTGGCGACCACCTTGAACCGCACGCTCGGAAAGGCGGCGCGAAGCAGGTCGTCCTCGACCACTCGGGCCCGGGGAAAACGCTTGCGCAGACCGGTCGCGAGCTCGGTGTCGAACTCGATCGCGACCACGGACGCTCCGTGATCGAGAAGCGCGGCCGTGAGCATGCCCGTGCCGGCACCCAGATCGAGGACGAGGTCGCCGGGTCCGATGCCGGCAGCGCGAACGAGCTCCGCGGCGAGCTTGCTACTACGGAGAAAGTGCTGGCCGTGGCCGCGACGATGTCGCGGTCGGACGGCCACGGAAGACCACCATGCCCATGACTGCCTCCATTCCTACGGTTCGCCGATCACGTCTTCCGGCTCGGTCATGGCTTCGATGACATCTTGCGCTTGCTCGACCGACGACTCGGGGACCGAAACCGTCACGGAGTCCTCCTCACCGTCGGCGATCTCCGCGTCGATTCCTGCCGAACGCAGGATCTCCTGGATCTCCTCCGCCTCGGTGACGTCACCGGCGACGGCGACTCGAACCATGCCTGTCATTGCGGCGCGGATGATACGGCCTCCGGCTCGCGCCGGTGGAGAGCCCCACCCTTGACGAGGCGTGGCGTGCCCCGCTCGGCGAGCGGGACGTCGACGATGTCGAAATCCTTCGGCACGACGGTTTCCGGGAAGATCTCGCGGGCTTCCTGAGCGATCTCCGGACCGAAGTAGCGGTTGGAGAGATGAGTCAGGGCGAGTAGCGCCACATTCGCGCGCTGGGCGATCCCGGCGGCCTGGGCGGCAGTCTGGTGGCTGGTCTCCTCCGCGCGCTCGCGCTCTTCCTCCGAGAACGTCGCTTCCGTGACGAGGACGTCCGCACCCCACGCCGCCTCGACGATCGACTCGGCCGGCGCCGTGTCGCCGGTGATCACGATCTTGCGGCCCGGGCGCGGGGGACCGAGGACCTGATCGGCGTTCACGGTGCTTCCGTCCGGGCAGATCACCGACTCCCCCTGCTGCAGCGCGCCGCGCGCCGGCCCACTCGGCACGCCGAGGGCGTCGGCCGCCTCGACGTCGAAACGCCCGGGACGCGTGGCCTCGATCACCGACCAGCCCACAGCCGGCACACCGTGGGAGACCGCGAACGTCGCGACACGGTATTCGTCCCTTTCGAGGACGTCGCCAGGCTCGAGCTCGATCACCCGCAGCTCGTACGAGAGCTTGCCGACCACTCGTTTGAGCGATCCGAGCAGGTCGACCAGGCCCCGCGGCCCGTACACCTCGAGCGGGCGCTCGCGCCCCCGCAGCGAAAAGGTCTTGAAGAGCCCCGGGAGCCCGAGGATGTGGTCGGCGTGAAAGTGCGTCACGAAGATCTCGGCGAGCTCAACGAGCCCGACCGACGAGCGAAGCAGCTGGCGCTGCGTTCCCTCGGCGCAGTCGAAGAGCAGCCGGTCACCGCCACGACGGACGAGCAGGGCAGCCGGGGCGCGCTGGGCGGTCGGCATGGAGCCTGCGGTGCCCAGGAAGACGAGATCGAGATCCACGTCCCGATTCTAGGTTTCGGAACCCTCAAGTCATCCCGAGGCCAGGCCGATAGCGGGCCTGAGGACGAGATGCCTTCTGACGCGGTACCCGGGGTCTCCGGTGGCTGGGCGCTCCACCGCTCGGTCACGCTGCTGCATGTCTTCCTGGTCGCGAGCGCGGGAATCCTCTTCGTCGGCGCGAGCTTCCTTGGCTGGGTCCTCACCACCTCGCTGCAGCGCCAAGCTCTCGACGACACGAGCGCGAGCCTGACGCAATACGTCGACGGAGTGCTCCGGCCCGAGCTCGTTCGCGGTAACAGGCTTCACATTTCCCCGCATCTCCCCCTCCAGCTCGAGGCACAGTTGCGACGCCAGCCCGACCTCTTGTCGGTCAAGGTCTGGCGACCTGACGGAACGCTTGTGTGGACGAACCGCGCGCCCGAGCGCATCGGCCGTCGCTTCTCGTCCGCGTTGCTCGGAGACCTCGGCGAGACGATTGCGAACCGACACGCGTACGCCTCGATCAGCAAGCTCAGCAGCGAGGAGAATGCCGTCGAACGCGGCCTCGGCCTCGACCACGTCTTCGAGGTCTACGCGCCGATCATGAGTGTCGACGGCAAACACGCGCTCGGCGCCTACGAGATCTATGCCAAGCCGCAGCACACGGAGAGCTTCATCGCGTCGGGCAAGCGCGTGATCTGGATGGGCGTCATCGCGGTCTTTGCCGCGCTGTACGCCGCACTTGCCCTCCTCGTGCGCAAGGCGTCTTTGACGATCAAGCGCCAAGCCGTGACTCTCCGCGCGCGTTCGCGCGAGTTGCTGGAGTCGTACCGCCGGCTCGAGGAGAGCTCGCTGGAGGCGATCGAGAGCCTGAACGCGACGGTCGATGCGAAGGATCCGTATACCGCGGGCCACTCGGCCCGCGTTCAAGGCATCGCGCTCGCCGTCGCCGACGAGCTGGGGCTCGAGCGTGAAAGCCTCGACGCGATCCGCTTCGGCGGACTCTTCCACGACATCGGGAAGATCGCCGTTCCGGACAGCATCCTCACCAAGCCCGGGAAGCTCGACGCGGATGAGTACGAGTCGATCAAACGCCACCCTGCGGACGGCGCGGAGATCGTGTCTCACTTCAGCCGCCTACACGATGCAGTGCCGATCATCCGACACCATCACGAACGCTGGGACGGCAAGGGTTATCCCGGCCGGCTCGCCGGCAACGCGATTCCCGAGGCAGCTTGCATCGTCGGACTTGCCGACGCCTGGGATGCAATGACGAGCGATCGACCGTACCGACGGGCACTCAGCGTCGACGAGGCGGCGGAGGAGGTGCGGCGGTGTCGTGCGAAGCAGTTCTCGCCCGCCGTCGTGGATGCGTTCTTCGCCGCGTTCCGCCGGCGCCCCGCGCTGTTTCAACCGGACGCGCCCCGCGCCCTGGACCCGCCGGACGAGCCGTACCAGGTCGCTGCGACCGCTTGACTTGTAGGCTCGTCGCGCATGACCGAAGACATTCGGGACCTGATCCGTCGCGAAGCGTCCGGAGCGGAGCTCGACGAGATTCGCGAGCTCTGGAAGCGCCACTCGATCGCCGAGGACGAACGCGACCTGCCGGGCCTGATCTCGACGCTGACGCCGGACTGCGTGTACGAGCTCGCGCAGAGTCACCACCGCTGGGAGGGCCACGATGGTGCGGCCCGCTTCTACACGGAGCTGCTCTCCGCATTTCCCGACATCCACTTCGACCTGACCGACATCGTGATCGGTCCACAGGGCGTCTGCGAGGAGGCCGACGTGACCGGTACGCACGAGGCGGAGTGGCTCGGGTTTCCACCGTCCGGTGAGCGGCTTGCCTGGAAGGTCGTGATCTTCTTTCCGTGGGATCCCGAGCAGCGCTTGTTCCGCGGCGAGAAGGTCTACACCGCTGGACTACCCCTCACCGAGTAGCGCCCGAAAGTCCGGCTCGGCTACGCCGAGCCATGATGACTTTCGGGCGATGTTTTCTCCGACAGCGTTTGCGGCCGCGACGGGCAAAGCCCGCCACGGCGGCAAAAGAGCGTTCGCAAGCCTTCGGTGATCGAGTCGTCTTCCGACGACTACTAAGGCAGGATCAATCGTTGTCCGGGCACGAGGATCGTGCCGTGGAGATGGTTGCGCCGCTGAAGCTCCCAGACCCCTTGCCGCGGGTCCCCCGCGTAGCGGGCGGAGGCGATCGACCAGAGGGTGTCCGTCGGCTTGACCACGTAGTTCACGGGCTTCCCAGCGCCGCCGGACGGCCGAGCGACCACGCCCACCACGAGGGAGACGGCCAGGAGGAGGACTGCCAGGCGGGGGAACATGTGTTCGTAGAGTAGCGAACACCTGTTCGCCTTGTCAAGCCCGCCTCTCTCAGAGCGTCACCAGCTCCGGCGTGATCCGCGTTCCACGGATGCTCAGGATGATCATCGTGTGGGCCGGGGCGCTCCGCCGCTCGGTCGGGGAGCCCGGATTGAGCACCCACAGATGCTGGAAGCGCTCGACCTGCGGAACATGGGTGTGGCCGTAGACGACTGCGCCGCAGTCCTCGAATCTGGCGGCGAGCCGGGCCTCGCGCCGCTCGCGCGGACCTGGGTCGTGCACCATCCCGATCCGGACGCCGCCCACCTCGACGACCCGCTGCTTCGGGAGCATGGTCTTGAGCGCCTGCTCGTCCATGTTTCCGCACACACCGGCAACGGGCGGGCCGAGCTTCTGCAGCTCTTGCAGGAATTGCGTCGACACGAAGTCTCCGCCGTGCAGCACGAGGTCGGCACTAGCGAGCAGCCGCGCGCACTCCTCGGGCAGCGCCCGCGTCCCGCGCGGGAGGTGCGTGTCGGAGATGACGGCGAGGCGGGTCAGGAAGCTGCGATCGGCTCCGCCGCTACATCGACTCGCGGCTCGTGCAAGAACTGGCCCGCCTTCCAGACGAGCTCGCCGTCGGCGTAGACCTCCCCGTCCGCGCGGAGGTCGCAGATCATGTCCCAGTGCAGACCGGACTCGTTCCGGCCGCCGAGCTTCTTGAAGCTCGAGCCGAGCGCGAAATGCAACGTGCCGCCGATCTTCTCGTCGAAGAGGATGTCTCGCGTGAACCGGTCGATCTCGTAGTTGAGGCCGAACGCGACCTCGCCGAGGCTGCGCGCTCCCTCGTCCATGTCGAGCAACGATTGCAGGAAGTCGTTCCCGTTGCCCGCCTCGGCATGAACGACGCGGCCCCCTTCGAAGCGCAGGCGAACGTCTTCCACTCCGCGCCCCTGGAAGATCGCCGGGAACGAGAAGCGGATGTCGCCTTCGGTCGCGGTCTCGACCGGGCTGGTGAAGATCTCTCCGTCCGGCATGTTCAACCTGCCATCTGCCGCCAGCCATTCGCGGCCCGCCACGTTGAACCGCAGGTCGGTGTCCGGCCCGACGACACGCAGCTCGGAGAAGGCGTTCAGCTCCCGCGCGCGGCTGTTCAACCCTACGGAGACTCCGCGCCAGTGCGCGACCGGGTCCTCGTCACCCTGAACGTGACACGCGCCGTAGACGAAGTCCTCGTATTCCGCGAGAGCCATCTCCGCGTCCTGCGCATGCGCTTCCGTCGGAAATCTCGTCCCGACCCACTTCGCGTTCCCCTCGTCGATGCGCTCCCAGAGTCGATTCGTCAACTTGCGCCGCGACGCGATCTTCTTGCTGACACGTTGCGGATCCGCCTGGCTGAGGGCGCGGGTGTTCCGGTCGGCCCAGATGGTCACGATCGCGTCGACGTGATCGATCTCGAAGCGGTCGATCTCGGAGACGAAGGACAGCTGCTCGTCCGACGCTTCCCCGACCGCGATGACGTCGATTCCTTCGACCTCAACCCGTGTGCGCGGATAGGCGCCGGCACGTAGCGCCTGCCGGTAGAGCTCCCTGACGAAGGGAGCCGCGACAGTCCCGCCGTCCAGCCTGACGATTTGGCCCGGCTGGAGCTCGAGCGAGTAGTTGACGATCAGATCGGCCAGCTTCGCCACGCGCGGATCAGTCATGTTGGTTCTTATATCGCATTCGGCGGGACTCGAAGACCGGCCGAACCGGACATGCCCGCTAGGCGCGGAAGGTGCGCGTGAACGTGGCCGTGCGATCCGGATTGCTCTCGGCGTGAAGCGTCACGGTCACGCGGTACGAACCGCGCCTCAGCTTCGGCAGCTTGAAGAGAACGTCCCGTGCCGCCTCGCCCTGGCCCACCGCGCCGGTGAGCCTGCGCGTGCTCGTCGGACGGGTGATCGTGACGTCGTACGAGAAACCTTCCGCGGCTTTGACGAGGAACGAGCGTGGCAGGTTGAAGGTCGTTTGCCCGCCGACGATCCGGTCGGTGTGACGCCATTGCACGGGCGTCCCGTGGCACTGCTGATTGGCCATGATCGCGTTCTTGACGATGTTGAAGGATGCCCGCCGCGTGCCGTCCGGCAGGACGAGCCCGCTCTGCCACGCCGGCAGGCTGGTCTCGTCGACCGCGTGGAAGAAGTTCAGGAGCGCGACGTTCGGGTCGCAGGCCATCATCGCGATGAGCTGTCCGTAGTAGGCGCCCTGCGTCGCCTCGTCGATGGTCGGAACGTTCTCTGTGCCCGTATACAGGTTGGCCTTGTCGGGCGGGATCGTCGCCTGGTAGCCGACCTCGTCGACGTAGATGTGGACGTACGGTCCGGGCCCCGTGTCACCTGCCTCGCGGAACAGCGGCTGTGCCGTGCCGTGGAACGCGTCCCACCAGGCCTGCTTGAACCGGCCGAAGTTCGCGCACCCGATCTTCGGCCAGGCGTACCCGACGGTCGGCGCGTCCGTGTTCAGGTTCGGGTAGCAGTGAAGCGACACCTCGTCGGCGATCGGCTTCGTCCTCCCGCTGGCGCGGTAGGCCGCACCGACTTCCTCGAGGAAGCGAATCGGCGAATGAGAGACGTTGCTGGAAGCCTCGAAGTCGTCGTTGCCGCGCGGTGAGAGGCCGAAGGCGATCACGGTGATGTTCGGGTCGACCGCCTTGACGGCGTCGTAGCAGGCGGCCATTGCCTGCTCTTGGACGTAGCCGGAGATTCCCTTGCCCGATTCGTCGAACTGGGGTTGGTGGAAGCGCGGCTGGTTGCCCTCGTTCAGGCAGATGACCTTGCGGACGTACGGGTAGCGCTGCACGACCCTGGCCGCGTACTGCGCGAAGAGCTGCACCCCGTTCGGCGTGTCGACGAGGGAGCGAGCCTTTTCTGGATAGATCGAGAAGATCACCTCGATGCCGTGGCGCATCGCCTCCGGCAGCGCACGGTCGAGGAACGCCTGGTCGACGATCGTGTTGGGCTGCGACGGATCCCAGAAGACGGCCATGCGGTTTTCCGTCATCCCGAGGTCGGTGAGCATGTGGAAGAAGCCGGGACCGCCGTCATCGGCGTACTTGCCGGCGTCGTCGGCGACGCCGAAGGTGGTGCTCGAGGCCGCCCCCGAAAGAGCTAGGGCCGCGCAGGCGCACGCCAGGACCGCAGTGATCCGCCACATGCCCTTCTCTTCGGCAGATCAGGCGGTGAGTTTGAGCGCCCGGTTGGGGATCTTCGAAAGATTCCTCCACCTGCTCTGTTAGCTAGGACGGCTGCGCGGGCGAAGCCCGCCCAGCCTCTAGGCGGCGCCGCCCAGTCGGCGCCTGGAGCACTGCATCGAGGATCTTTCCGGCCCCGAAGCGGACCGGATCGTCCGCCGGCAGGCCGGTTTCCGCCTCTGCGGCGGCAATCGCCGCGTGGGCCTCGTCCTCGGGGACGCTCGAGGTGTTGAGCGCGACGGCGGCGACCTTGGCGGGCCGGAGCTTCAGAGACATTCGCTCGTGGAGGTCGATGAGCTCCGTCAAGCTCACGATCGGTGACTCCGTCGGGTCCCCCTCGACCACCGTCCGCCCCACTTCGTGGCAGAGCACGTAGAGATGCGGCGCGCTCCCGTGGATCAGCCCCACGGTGACACCGGAGTAGATCGGATGGAGGATCGCGCCCTGCCCCTCCACCCAGAGCAGATCGCCTTTCTCGGCCCCCTCGATCACCAGTCGCTCCGCGGCGCCGGCGAGGAAGTCCGAGACGACGGCGTCGACGGAGATCCCCCAGCCCGCGATCGCGATGCCGGTCTGGCCGGTCGGAACGAAGACCGACTTCAGCCCTCGCTTCCGCGCCTCGAGGTCGAGCTCACAGGTCGCGGTCATCTTCCCGATCGCGCAATCCGACCCGACCGTCAAGACGATCGTCGCGTCGACCTCCAGGTTCTCTCCTGTCGCCGTGCTCAGATCGGCAGGCGGCTCACGGAGATCCCGCAGCTCGACGCCGTGCTGTGCGGCGAGCTCCGGCAGCCCGGGAATCTCGTGCAGGCGAACGTGCAGGCCGTTTTCGAGGTCGAGTCCTTTCTCGACGCAGCTCTTCAGCAGCTCCTGCCAGTCACCGGGAAAGTGACCACCCTGCGTGACAACGCCGACGAGCGCTGTGTTCGGATCGAAGCGGAGCGCCTCGTCGACGGTGGCGACGATCGGCACGCCGTCCTCGGTCTCGCCGGCGCGCTTCGTGTCGAGCATCGCAACGACGGAATCTCGTCGGTAGCGCATGACGCCGCGTGCAGTCTTGGCGTAGTGCGGGTCGTGCGAGAACTCTTCAGCGAGGATCAGGTACTTCTTCTCTGACACCGAGTCCTGGTCGGTTCGAGGGCCACTGAATTCCGTCGCTGAACTCGACGCCCGGCCACGGGTCTTCTGCAAGCAGGAGATTGCCGTCGAGGTCGACGTGGTTGCAAAGGCTCGCGATCTGCGCGGCCGCAGAGATACCGAGACCCGACTCGACCATGCAGCCGAGCATGACCCCGAGATCGAGCGCGCGCGCCGCGTGCGCCATGCGCACTGCCTCGCGAATGCCGCCGGACTTCGAGAGCTTGATGTTGATGCCGTGCGCGCGCTCGGCGCACACCGCGACGTCGGTCAATCGATGACAGTCCTCATCGACATAGATCGGAATCGCCGACTCGGCTTTGAGCCGGGGACCATCAGGGTCGCCGGCCGGCAGCGGTTGCTCGCAGTACTCCACGCCGAGCTCAGCGAGCCGCGGCAACGCGTCGAGCGCTTCGTCGAGCGTCCAGGCCTCGTTCACATCCACCTGGAGCGGCGCCCGCGTGACCCTCCGGACCGCGCGCACACGCTCCACGTCGTGGCCGTCGCCAGCGCCGAGCTTGAGCTTTAGCCGCGTGAAGTCCACCGCCCTGGTCGCACGCCGCGCCATGTCGTCCGGATCGCCGAGCCAGATCGTCCAGGAAGTCGGCGGCCCCTCGCGCCCCAATCCCAGCAACCGCCACACCGGCAGGTCGACCAGCTTTCCCTGCAGATCGTGGAGCGCGGCGTCGATCGCGGCGCGCGCCGCCCATTCGCGCGGCGGAAGTCGCTGCTCGATCGCGTCGAGCGCAAACGGATCGTCGCCGAGCTCGGCTCCGTGCTCGTCGACGTACGCAAGCGCCGACTCGACACTCTCTTCGTAGCGCTCGATCGGAGCGGCTTCACCGAATCCCGAGACCTTGCCGTGTCGGACCTCGACGAAGACGACATCGGCTGTGTCGCTCGACTCGCGCGAGATGACGAATGTCTCTGCGAGCTCCAGCGTCGCGCTTCGGGCGATCACCTCCATCGGGGCTACACTAGTCGTCCTCGCGCCTGTAGCTCAGAGGATAGAGCGTGCGCCTCCGGAGCGCAAGGTCGCAGGTTCGATTCCTGCCAGGCG
>Ga0193729_1000168_pt1 | contig 31895 bp, 27 predicted proteins | sample U1c2metaG_FD_143036 | JGI IMG/M metagenome (GOLD analysis project Ga0193729, IMG submission 143036) | Soil microbial communities from a riparian zone of the East river system, Colorado, United States - U1c2 | ecosystem: Environmental > Terrestrial > Soil > Riparian zone | place: USA: East River...
CAATCCGGGCCATTCCTGCGCGGCCTTTGCGCGCTTCACTTCAGCGGCCGGCGTTAATCGATTAGCTGAAAGCAACTGCGCTACATAGCCGTCGAGTTCTTTCAGCGCTTTAAAGTAATCAAGCTCTGACGCGTGATTGGCAACCGTCAGCCGCTCGATCTGATCGAGCGATAATCCTTCACCGCGATATCTTCGATGAAGCTCAACCAGTGCGTTCACAAACGCCGCGCGCCCCGTCCCTTGCGTAAACTGCAGGATTATTTCTTCGTCTTTATGAATGGCCTCGGCCAGAGTTTCTTCGACCACCGATTCGAGCATCATCGCGGCCTGGTGCTCATCGAGCAGCACAAACTGCGGATCGATATTGGCTTCGACTGGAAACTCGTGCAGCAGACGCGAACACAAGCCGTGGATCGTGGTGATGACTGCGCCTTCCAGCGTGCGCTTGTGACGCAACCACGTCTGCCTTTCTTTGTCAGGTAATTCGCGCAGCAGTCCGTCAATCCGGTCGCGCACGCGCTGGCGCATTTCGTTCGCGGCGCGATTCGTGAACGTGATCGCCACGATGTTTTCCACCGAAACTTTCTTGCTGCGCAGAATCTCGAGGAACCGCTCAACCAGGACGAACGTCTTGCCCGCGCCCGGCCCTGCCGTCACTGACAAGTGCCGGTCGAGCGTGTGCGCCGCGATCTTTTGTTCGGGTTTTAGTTCGCGCGCTTGAGATTTGTCGTGGGGCTTCATGACGGACAAAAACAGTGAGCGCGCGCCAGTGTGTCAGTAAAAATGGTGCACCCGGCACGACTCGAACGTGCGACCCCCTGATTCGTAGTCTTGAAACGCCAGTTTCCGCTGGTTGGGGTGCATTCAGATCGGTGCGGATTACTTAGTTAGTCGTCATGGTCTCTTAGACTATGATCGGTCGAGTATAGACTGGTTTGGGTGAGTTGGCACACAAGTGGCACACAAGCATACTCAGAGGTGAAACCGAGAGCAACACCGGACCCGCGAACTCCCACGTGACAGAAGGAACTTCTTGGAACATGAATTCAAGGAGTTGGCATAGCTTTCAATAATTTAGCTGCGACTCTACGCGACACATGATGACCTCAAACACCCTGTTTCCGCAGCCTTTGGTGACACGATTAGTGGCACAATTTCTCTGATAGTTGCAGAGATAGAGGCTGAGCAGACCGAAGATCAGGAGACTCCCGAAACGACAGGCTCATCGCTGTGGCGGCCGATTCATACAACCATTCTCACGTGCGTTTTCTGGGAGACCTAAACAATAACCTCGTTCACGAGATCGAACGGTTCTTCATTTCTTACAATGAGACCAAGGGAAAGAAATTCAAAATTCTCGGCCGCTTCGGTCCTGACCGCGCCCTTGCCCTGATCGACTCGGGCGTTACGCAGTTCAAGAGGTCGCGTCGGCGTGCTAACGGATCCAACCACAAGACCAAGCGTTAGCGCGATCAAACCCGATCGTTTGGTTTTTCAGAGCTCTCAATCCTCATTCTCCGATCTTCTATATTAAAAGAAACCATCCTGACTGAATGTCGTACGCTTAAGATGCAGGTCCGCGAGTGCCGCTGAGGATTTCCAAACCTCCTTAATAGAAACCCAGTGCCAGCTAACACGTCGATACGGAACAAATCCGCGTAATCCCAGCACCCACGCGAACGAAGTCAAAGTTTTCTCAGGTTGGATCGGACTGCGGTATTGAGTTTGCTCTGTGCACGCAAGCTCACATAGCTTTCGTAATTTCGTCAACAGATCTGTTGGTTACACAATGAGAAGAGGGTGAAACTATGGATGCCTTTGAACTGCTAAAAGCCGACCACAAGAAAGTCGCAGAGCTTTTTGATCTATTGGAAACCGCCAGCGGCAAGAGAAAGCTTGACGTGTTCAAACGGATCAAGAGTGAGCTGGAAATCCACACTCATGTTGAAGAAACTATCTTCTATCCGGCCCTGGAAAAGCCGGAGGAAACCCACGACCTGACGCTCGAAGTCTACGAAGAACACAAGGTGGTCAAAACGCTATTGGCCGAGTTGTCAGGAGCAAAGTCCGCGACTGATGAATGGCAGGCCAAGGCCAAGGTGTTGCGCGAAAATGTCGAACATCATGTCAAGGAGGAAGAAAACGAACTGTTCGACAAGGCCGATGATGCTTTGAGTGACGAAGAAATCGAGTCGTTGGGAGAACGAATGGCGGCTGAGAAAGCCCGCAAACAGGGCCGGCCGGTGCCGAAAAAGGCCGACACCAAGGACAAAACAAAAAAGGGTCCGGCCAAGCCTGGAATAATTTCGAAGATAGCTGACTTTATCGGCCTTGGCAGCAGTACCTCGAAGAAAGCTGCGAAGAAAACTGCTGCAAAGAAAAAGACTGCGGCGACGAAAAGCCCCACCAAGGCTGGCAAGAAGTCCCGCGCAGCAGTAAGCAAGCGCTCATCGGCAAAGGCACGATCGATGCGAGCTTCCGGATCAAAATCCTCCAGCGCCGCAAAGAAACAGAGTGGCGCCCGGACCAGCAAGAAGTCGACCAGGAAACGAGCTAGTCGAAGCTAAATATATTTCGTCTTTCATAATTCCGACGTCAAACATTTTAGTAGGAGAAACAAACATGCCGAACGATAAGTTACAAGAGACCGTCCCCGTCGACCTGCTTTACCAGGCGCTGGAGACTGAAAAAGGCGGAGTGCAAATCTATTCGACCGCGCTGCGATGTGTCATCAACCAGGATCTGAAGAAAGAGTGGAACAAGTATCTAGAGCAAACCAAGACGCACGTGCAAGTGGTCACAGACATTTTGCGAGAACTTGGCCTCGACCCAAGCGCCGAAACGCCGGGGCGCAAAGTCGTTCGCTATATCGGCAGTTCACTCGTGAAGGCGATGGAGTTGGCCTTACGATGCGCGGATCCTCAAGCGGCCCAGATTGTTGCCGCCGAATGCGTCGTCCTGGCGGAAACGAAAGACCATCTCAACTGGGAATTGATTGGTGAACTGGTGAAGAGCGCCGACGCCACACTCTTGAAAACCGCGCACGACCAAATCGAAGACGAAGAGGACGAGCACCTCTATCACACTACAGGTTGGACGCGCGAGCTTTGGATTGAAGCTTTAGGGATGCCGGCGGTTTTGCCTCCACCCGAAGAAGTTAAGAAGGTTGAGACCGCGATCGAAGCGGCCAAGGCTAAGAAGTCGCGAGCGCCAAAGGCCAGGGCTAAGAAAGCGGGCGCGCGGTAGCCTGAGATCGGCGGCAACATTATTTGGCCAATATCAATTGGATTCGACGCCCACTGAGTCGGCAACCATTCCTGGTCGCACCGAAATAGGAAGGATAGAGATGGATAACAAGCGAAAGAATCAAGACAAGTCTGTTAACGCCAAAGCAAATGCCGGCGAGTTACCGGCGAATTCGGGGTACGGCGTTAACGACCCAAAAGGGGACGACCTCGCCAAGGACACCGAAGACAGCGCGGGCGAATATCTGACAACGAATCAGGGCGTTCGGATCAACGACAATCAGAACTCGCTGAAGGCCGGCGATCGCGGTCCGACTCTTTTGGAAGACTTCATCCTGCGGGAAAAGATCACACACTTCGATCACGAGCGCATTCCCGAACGGGTCGTTCATGCCAGAGGCTCGGCAGCTCATGGTTACTTTCAGGTCTATGAGTCGATGGCTGAGTATACGAAGGCCAATTTCCTGGCAGACCCGTCGGTTAAGACGCCGGTGTTCGTTCGCTTTTCTACGGTTGCGGGATCTCGCGGCTCCAGCGACTTGGCGCGCGACGTGCGCGGCTTTGCGGTCAAGTTTTACACGCAGGAAGGGAACTACGACCTGGTCGGCAATAACATGCCGGTATTCTTCATTCAGGACGCGATCAAGTTTCCCGATCTTATCCACGCGGTGAAGCCCGAGCCGCACAATGAGATTCCACAGGCGGCTTCGGCCCACGATACTTTCTGGGACTTCATCTCTTTAATGCCGGAATCAATGCACATGATTATGTGGGTGATGTCTGATCGGGCCATCCCCAGGAGTCTGCGCATGATGGAAGGATTTGGCGTGCACACCTTCCGCTTAATCAACGAGCGCGGCAAAGCGCGCTTTGTGAAGTTTCACTGGAAGCCACTGCTCGGTTTGCACTCAGTTGTCTGGGATGAAGCGCAGAAAATCTCGGGCAAAGATCCGGACTTTCATCGTCGCGATCTTTGGGAAGCGATCGAGAATGGCGATTATCCCGAATGGGAACTCGGCGTTCAGATCGTCGAAGAAAAGGATGAACACAAATTCGACTTTGATCTGCTCGACCCGACGAAACTCATTCCAGAGGAGATCGTCCCGGTGCGTCGGATCGGCAAGATGACGCTCAATCGCAATCCCGATAACTTCTTTGCCGAGACTGAACAAGTGGCTTTTCATACCGGCAACATCGTGCCGGGAATTGATTTCACCAATGATCCGTTGTTGCAGGGTCGTCTCTTCTCTTATCTCGACACGCAACTGCTGAGGCTGGGCGGTCCAAACTTTCATGAGATTCCCACCAACCGTCCGATTGCTCCTTTGCATAACAACCAGCGTGATGGCCACATGCGGCAGACGGTGAATCGGGGACAAACCAGTTACGAACCAAACAGTCTCAAAGGCGGCTGTCCCTTTCAGGCGGGCGCGGACATGAGTGGTTTCACGAGTTATGCGGAACGGATCGATGCGCAGAAAATTCGCGCTCGCAGCGCCAGCTTCTTCGATCACTTTAGCCAGGCGACGCTCTTCTTTAACAGCCAGACCGAACCTGAGCAAAACCATATCGTCAACGCCTTGCGTTTCGAATTGGGCAAAGTTGAAACACCGCACATTCGCGAAAGGATGTTGTTTCTCCTTTCACAGGTCGATAAGGGTTTGGCAAACAGAGTAGCTGCGGGGCTAGGGACGACGGTTCCCGCCAAACTGGACAAACCGATGAATATGAGTCTTCCAGCCGATGGGGATCCGAAGAAGTTTCAGCCGAAACGCGCGACGCAAGCAATTGAGACTTCCCCCAGGTTGAGCATGGTCGAGAATCCCAACTTTCCAAAGGACAACATTAAGACTCGCAAGGTCGCATTCCTAATCGCTGATGGCTTTAACAACGCCGCGGTCTCCGAAATGAAGCAGGCCTTGCTAACCGCCGGAGCCGCCGTCATGACAGTTGCCCCCCGACTGGGAATGCTGACCGGAGCTAACGGTGAACAAATCAAAGCCGATCTTAGTTTCCTTACTGGCTCGTCGGTCGTGTTCGACGCGGTTTATGTTCCCGGCGGAGAAGAGAGCATTGCTGCGCTCAAGAATGAAAACGAGGCGTCGAACTTCTTAAATGAGGCGCACCGGCACTGTAAGACGATTGCGGCTAGCGGTGCTGGAGTTCAGTTATTGAAAACAGCCGGCATCACTCGAATATCAACCGACACGAAGGCGAGTCGACCCTCTGTTGAGGCGGGCATTGTAACTAATGCCGACGACGGCGCGGCAAAGATCGCTTCGGCGTTTATTAAGGGTATCTCGCAACACCGGCATTGGGAGCGTGAACTCGCAATATGAGCAATACGAAGCGTTCACCCAAGTCTGAATCGACTCGACAAGGCAGTCCCACGACGGGCTCGGCCGATGATCTCATACAGCGAAATGTCGAGTTGATTTGCAAACTGGAAGAATCGGCCAAGCAGGAACGGACACGCACAGACTTCGTTGCCGAAGGTATCGCCAACTTCTGCGGGAGCATGACCTTCGTTTGGGTTCATGTAGTCTGGTTTGGCGGCTGGATAGTTATCAATATTCTACCCAGGCTCCCACACGTCGATCCATTTCCTTTTACATTCCTCACTCTGGTGGTTTCACTCGAGGCGATTTTCCTGTCCACCTTCATTCTGATTAGTCAAAACCACGACACTAGAATCAGTGAGCGGCGAAACCATCTCGATTTGCAGATCAATCTGCTCAGCGAGCAAGAGAACACCAAGATGATCACCATGTTGCAGGCAATCGCAGCCAAGGTCGGGGCGGAGGTTGATCAGGATCCCCATTTGCAAGCCCTGAGCGAAGAGACTGAGCCTGAAAAACTAGTCCGGCAAATCGAGGCACGCGAAAAGAAATGAGAAACGTTATGAATCGAATTGTTATTGCTTCATTGCTACTTCTTCTCTCCTCAGGTTGCGTTGTCGTCGGTGGATACCGCAGCGGAGGAGGATGGTTTCTGTGGCCTGGCTCCTTTGGAGCTTTGCTTATAGTGGCCATCCTGGTTCTTTTGCTGCGGCGTCGGAAATAATTCTTACGATTCTTTCTCACAGGTGATTTGCTATGAGCGCCCTGGTCCCCAAGGTAACCCGCGAATTGACGAAGATGAAGCGTACCTTGCGCGATGTCTTTGGCCTCGACAAATTGCGTCCGGGTCAAGCTGCGGTCATTCGATCAGTACTTGAGGGCAAGAATACTCTGGCCATCATGCCTACTGGAGCCGGCAAGTCACTCTGCTATCAACTTCCAGCGTTGCACATCCCCGGGATCACCGTAATAGTCTCGCCACTGATCGCACTTATGAAGGATCAGGTGGATAAGTTGGGGGTTGCCGGCTTGGAGGCTTCGCAATTGAACAGCGCGCTTACAACGTCCGAGCAACAAGAGAATTTGGAACAGATTGAAACTGAGAGCGCAGACTTTATCTTCGTTACGCCTGAGCGTTTTACGAATCAGGAGTTTCTCGGAGACCTGCGAAAGAAAACGATCGACTTTGTTGTCATAGACGAAGCTCATTGCATATCTGAGTGGGGCCACGATTTTCGACCGGCCTATCTTTCTCTGGGAGCTGCGATAAAGACCCTCGGCTCGCCACCAGTGCTGGCGTTGACCGCAACAGCTACGACCGAAGTCACGGAGGACATCGAAAGGCAGTTGGATTTGGGAAAATTTCAGATTGTGAATACCGGCATTCACCGGCCGAATATGCACTATCAGGTGAAACGAGTTACTAACGAGCGCGAAAAACACGAAGAGTTAGCACGCGTTCTTCAGGAGGGTGTGGGGACGGGAATCATTTATGCCGCTACGGTAAAAACTGTCGACGAGTTGTCAGATTGGTTGCGTGGTTTCGATTTCAAAGTCGAGAAGTATCACGGTCGGATGAAAGCGAGTGAGCGCAAGCAGAATCAGGACATGTTCATGGCAGGTGAATTGAAAGCCATCGTGGCCACGAACGCGTTCGGCATGGGCATCGACAAACCTGACATTCGCTTTGTCGTGCATTATCAAATGCCGGGATCACTGGAAGCTTATTATCAGGAATCGGGACGCGCCGGCCGTGACGGTGCTCCGGCATCCTGCGTCTTGTTCTATCAGCTTAACGATCGCCGTACTCAGCAATTCTTCCTTGGTGGTAAACATCCAAAGTTCGACGACATCCTGGCCGTATACAATGCACTCGAATCACTACATGCCGAAGAAACGCCAGTTGAGCTTGCGGTTGTGCAAGAGCATTCCCGACTGTCGCCGATAAGAAAGTGCGAGTCATTCTCTCGCTCTTAAAAGAAGGAAAGTTGGTCAAGGAACTCCGTGGCAGTCGATTCCGGCTAATGCGATCTGACGTGAGACAAGAGGAGTTGGCAGGGTTGGCGCAGCTCTCCGAGGATAAAGCACAGAAGGATCGGGAAAAGCTTGAACGCATGATGCAGTATGGCCAGAGTGCGGCTTGTCGTTGGCAAATACTGCACGATTACTTCGGGGAACAAATGGAGGGTAGTCACTGCGGCGTGTGCGACAACTGTGTCTCTCCGCCGGCACAACAGTTCGGCGGCCCCGATGCAAGACAGTCAATCAGCGTTTAGCAGCCACTTCCGTATGGATGCTGACGCGAAATTTTGAGATGAATTTCATCAACACTCTTCAGTGGCCGGCGATGTTGGTGACCGTTGTCGCGGCCTGGATGGTGGCCTCGCAAAAGAAGTTCAAAAGGAATTGGGGATTCTGGTTATTTCTCTTAAGCAACGTGTTGTGGATTATTTGGGTACTGCGAGACCGGGCGTATGCTCTCGTGATCCTGCAGCTCTGTCTTGCCGCCTTGAATATCAGAGGGACTGTAAAGAATAGCTCACAGGAGACCTAGCCATATAAGTCAAAAATGAAATTGGAAGGCTCGTTGTCAAATTTGTCTTGCAAGAAAACAGCGCGTGCTTTGCAGATCGGAACGTGCGGTTTTGGTTTGGCAAAAGAGGCTTATGCGCGGGCTTTCGAGTGTGTTGAGATTCAGCATACGTTCTACCAGCCACCTCAAATCAAAACGTTGGAACGCTGGCGCAAGGAAATGCCGGCTGACTTCGAGTTCACTCTGAAGGCCTGGCAATTGATCACCCATGACGCCAGAAGCCCGACGCGCCGACGATTGAAACGAAAGCTTTCTGAGATTGAGAGGGAAGAGGCCGGTTACTTCAGGACGACAGAAATAGTGAAGGAGGCTTGGGAAACGACCCTTGCTTCAGCAAATACTCTAAAGGCCAAAACTATTCTCTTTCAATGCCCAGCCAGCTTCACCCCAACTGAAGACAACATTTCGAATATGGAGAGATTCTTCTCCTCGATTGACCGGCATGATCTAAATCTATGCTGGGAACCGCGTGGGAATTGGGATCCGGCGACGGTGAGATCGATTTGCGCACGCCTGCGACTGTGGCATGTGGTCGACCCCTTTGTTAATAAGACGGAAACTCCTGACAACTGCTATTTCCGCCTTCATGGAAGGAATGGATGGCGTTACCAGTATGAGACCGGCGAGCTTGAAGACCTCGCAGATACCGTGCTGGAACGAGACGCCGGCTACGTTTTCTTCAATAACAGTAGGATGACCGACGACGCATTAGAATTCTGCAGAATCCTTACTGATAGAGAAGCGTGAGCAAAACTATTCTAGATAACGTAGTCGGAATAAGAATCAATTTAGTTGTCGTCCATTTGAATTAGATCTGGAAGACGCTGTTTGTGGGCGGAGACCCGAACCTCTATGGCAATGTTCTCAACCATCCAGGAAGTCCGGGTGGCACAATTAGTAGCACACACCAAAAAATACCGCCTTCACTGAGTCTGCGAAACTAATGAAAAGACTGTCGAATTCTGATGAATCGTAGCGCCGACCTCCGACGTGGAAGGATTGAATCCAAAAAAAAGTTAGCGCCTGTCACTGGACGCTAACTTATTAGGTGGTAAAAACTTATTGAAAAAAATGGCGGAGCCGACGGGACTCGAACCCGCGACCTCCGACGTGACAGAATGAAACTCCCGGAACATGAATACAAGTTAGCTTGGCTATCAACAACTACTCGCGACACTATGCGACAGGTGATGACACCAAAGACCCCGTTTTCGCATCGCTTGGTGACACGATTAGTGGCACAGTGAAATAAGAAGGCGCGGACGGTCGGAATCGAACCGATGAATAAAGGCTTTGCAGCCTTGGCGAGGCTTTTGTGCAAGATTCAGCCGTGTTTTCTTGTGTCCATTTTTCTTAGGATTTCGGCATTTCATGTTTGCGTGTGATCGCCTCAATTTGTATCTATCAAGACTGGTAGGGATAACAGTGTGATACAAGAAAAGAGGCGCACGCGAGTGCTACGATTATATTCTTCTGATGGTCATCACCCATCTCTAACTACTCTCGAATCCACATCGCTCTGTAGTTGGGTACTCCACATGCTGCCATCGTGTAGAGCAGTTCTTGTCCTCTTCGCACAGAGCGTCAATTGCCTCCCAATAGCCCGCAAAAATGTCTTCGAACATTTTTGATATGGCGCCATGCGCAAATTGTTGTGCTATCGGATCGCTGGGAGTGCTCAGTATTTGTGCCAACTCGCGATTAACACTTTCGAGGGCGTTATTGGCTCCAGCACACCGTATTTCGCCACAGCCTCGGCTACCGACCGTGTTAAGTAAAAGATTGTCTGAGAGTGGGAGGGAAGGATTTCCTTGATGGCCTCGCGAGGCTCACCTCGAAGTAGTAGCCAAACCCTTCGACCAGATGAATCACATCCAACCTCAGATGATAAAATCCCCAATCCCAACAGGTCCTAAGTGGCGACGGCAATACCGCATGAATGCGTTCGTCTTCCCTATACTGGCCGAAGAGAACGGTGAGCATGTATAGAGTACCGTGCCGCTGTTGCTCTAGAAACTGAAGCAAATCGACGACTTTCTGCGGAGCCCGCAGGTGTTCATGACGCCACGCTCTTTCGCACGCGCAGTGATAATCGTAGCAGTTGCGAATTGTGGCTGCGGCTGCACGAATTGATCATGGTAGAAGGCTTGGAACATTAAGGCTTGAACACTTTACCTTTTTCCCCGGCCTCTTCGTTCTTCCGATCCATGAACACACGATGTCCCAGGGATTCAAGCCGCTCGACCTTTCATTCGACGTCGGGCGATCCGCCATCTCGAGAAAGGCCGCATCGTGATTTTCGCGGCCGGCACCGGCAATCCCTTTTAAGCGACGACCTCACCGATGAACATACCTTTGGCGATCGCCACGCCGATGACTCTAAAGATGGACAGTTGATATTCGGACCAATGACAGCCGTTCGTGATTCGCAGAGGGGAGCGCTGCCGATTTATCGACAAGTTGCGAAAGAGAGTCTCCATGGTGAAGGTTCAATCTCAATGCTTGCCGGACTAATGTCGTGGTGGAAAGGCAAGTTCTTCATTCTCATTCTGCCGGTTTTCGTAACTACGGATTTCATTATCACTCTCTCCGCCGCCGCACTACTGCGCACGTTGTCGAAAACCCCGTTGTGCACGGCCTGCTCAGCGGCTTTCGCACGCGCCCGATTAACATCGGGATTACACTCGCGCTTATTGCTCTTCTTTCTGGCGTTTTCATAAAAGGCTTTAAAGAAGCGGCCATCGTCACAGGCGCTGCCCTTTATAATAGTTGAAAGATTGTACGAGATGACGTCGTGCGTTAATCTATGTGCGCCTCAAAAGGGTTGTCTGTAATTCGAATGACCCGGCTTGCTTAGTTCGCTCGCCCTATAAAATCCAGAACGGTCTCTTGAGAGAGTACTCGTGCGCATGTTTGAGGAAGGTAGTCGTTAGAAGTGGCCAAGAAGCTCATATTAGCGAAGGCTGGCGATGAAAGAAAGAAAATGCCGGGCGTCCGCCAGCGAGTACGCCGCGATCTGTCCCTCATTGGAATAGTTATCGTGATCGGATGCGGAGTCGTAGCCTATGACCCCAATCGTTTCTTTGAGTGGTTAGCGCAGTCGAAGGCCGCTAAAGTTGATGAGTTTTTGGTGGCTATCGTTATTATCGGAACGGGTTTCATTATTTTTTCGTGGCGACGCTGGACTGATTTGAGTCGGCAGATTGTTGAATACAAACGCCTCCAGACCGAGCTCACGGCGTTCAGCCGCGAAGCGTCAAGGTTTAGCGAAACTGATGATCTCTTGCAATCCTGTCTTACCCTTGAAGAGGCCTGCGCCGTAATCATCCGTCACATTGAATCTGAGCTTCCCGTAACTTCGGGAAGCATATATGCGATTGACGACTCTCACCGCATACTTGAAGCAGTTGCAGCTTGGGGTAAGCCCGGTATTGCGGACGATGGTTTTGCGACTACTGATTGCTGGGCACTACGCCGCGGCCGCGTCAACATTTCAATCGGACCAAGCGCGCAGTTAGTCTGCGCTCACATTTCGCCGCCGGAGCCTCTCTATGCCATGTGTGTTCCCATGATGGCCCAGGGCGATATGCTCGGTGCTTTATATATTCAACTCGGAAAAGAAGAGAATGAGCAAAAGATCGCGGTGGAACCGCTGGGTGAATCCCAGGAACGAATCGTCAAGACGTTGGCAGAACATCTTGCTTTGGCAATGTCGAGTTTGAAATTGCGTGAGACGTTGCGAACACAGTCGATTCGAGATCCGCTTACCAATTTATTCAATCGACGTTATCTGGAAGAAACGCTGGAGCGGGAAGTGGCGCGGGCGGTCCGGCAAAAAGCACCCCTCTGTGTGATGATGATTGACGTCGATCATTTCAAGACATTCAATGACTCGTTTGGCCATGAGGCTGGCGATGTGCTCCTGCGAGAGTTGGGGCAGCTTTTTCGAACGAAACTGCGCGCAGGAGACATTGCTTGCCGATACGGGGGCGAAGAATTCACGATGGTCCTCACAGAGGCATCGCCCGAAGGCGTAAAGGAGCGAGCTGAGGAATTGCGCAAGGCGGTGGCGGATGCGCGATTCGATTATCAGGGCCAGAGCCTGGAATCAGTCACTATCTCAGTAGGAGTCGCCTGTTCCCCTGAGCAAGGCACCACTCCCGACACACTCTTAAGGGCCGCTGACAAGGCGCTCTATCGCGCCAAGGATGAGGGGCGCAATCGAGTTGTAGCGTCGTCGTGAGCGACTGACTGAATTGGCATTTGATCCATCGTCAATAACTATAAGAATGGGCCTTACAAGTCTGGCGCAGACAGATTCTCGATTTGAATCTTCAAGAGTTGTTAATATAGTTTCTCTATGTACGCTAAAGTTCACCTCAGGATGTGTACCACTTGCTCACATTCGGTGAAAAACAAACACTTTGAGGCCTGATGTTACAGCGGTGATAATGGATCGTGTGTTTCAGGCTACAGAACTCCATCTCACTTCTCTAAGCGGCCCTCAGAAAGTAAGCTTGCGCCGAAACTATGAATACCCCGCAACTGGGCGTTCCTTACTCGAGGCTGATGAGGACTCCCGCGAAGCAATGCGCCTAATCCTCGCGAGCAAGGGCTTCGAAGTCGTCTGTCCAGAAAACCCCGTTCATGATTTTCTCACACTAGCCAGGGAAGAAGAGTTTGACGCGTATCTGCTGGATAAGGTGATGCCCGGAATTACAGGCAAAGAGATCTGTGAACAAATCAGGCAGTTTGATTCACGTACGCCCATTATTTTCTATTCAGACGCGGCCTCCCTCTGACAAAGAACAAGCGGTAGAGGATGTGATTAACACTATAATGTCGACGGTTCAGCAGCGAAGGCCGCATCCCCAGTCTTTCTCTAAACTTACTCATATCAAAATCGCTCCGAAGAGGTACGTTTCATGAGGAATCAGGTTTGTTACGTCTGGACAATCGCCCAGCTGAGCCAAGAGCATCTTCTTGGGATCTATTGGTAAACTAGTCAGTTCTTTTCGGCGCAACGGACTTTGGTCGCTGCTCATGGAACACCTGCGGCGGATTATCGGTTGATTTCTTGTAGGTATGTAACTAATATGCGTCTGCGCCCGCCTCCCCGGTGGGCGTAATTGGTTGCGTGGGGTGAGGACACGTAGCCTAAGGGTGAGCCTTGTGGGAGGGGCTCACCCGTTTCTTTTTGGTAGCTCGTCTATGAAGAAGTGAAAGATGGGCCTTGTTTGAACAACCGCAAGCTGAATGGAAGCAAGACCAAATGATTCAGAAGCATACTTGCCACCGATCATTAAATGCATTAGGTCTTCAAAAATTCTAAGCCTATCAGCATCACTGTTGTTGTCCCACTGTAAGCACCCCTAACCTCACGTTTTATGTATCTTTCTATCTCTAAACCATAGGCCTTTTGGGGCATGCAAGAGCTTGCGACTGACCTGCAACTCCGTATCGGGAGCGGCAGCATGTCAGGTCTGATAATTTGCCCTGTTGAGCATCTCGATGTGTCCTGGTTTATTAGTAACCATCTTGATCTATTAAACGTCATCGTGTGCGAAGCGGCGAATCTAATCTCCGCATGGTGAGACTAGGACGTCACTTTCTAAGCGGGGAAGCCCCTGGGGGCGATCTAGAGGCTTGCCGACTTCCCCGCTTCTGTGTTTGCTGTTCGTGACTGCCTCACTCTAAATCAGTCAAAGGAGTTATGATCGCTCAGCGCCATAGGCTAGTCCTCCAGATCGATCAATCCAGACCTGATTGCGTAATGAACCAACCGCGGAACATTGTGCAGATCCAAGCGTTCCATTAGATTTGACCGATGAGTTTCAACCGTCTTCACACTAATACTCAACCTTAGCGCGACTTCTTTCATGGAGAACCCTTGGGCCATAAGTGCTAGAACCTCGCGTTGACGCGGTGTTAACTTGTCAAGATTAACCACGCCCTCACCCTCGAATGCTTTCAACAGTCTCATAGCTGTATCCGAATATCGTTCTCAAGTGGCGTCATCATATAGTGTGTTAGAGGCTTCTATCAATCAGCAAGTCTTATGGCAATAGCGCGCAGGGCAATTCCGCTCTAGCAAGGGCGGCCTGTGTTGCTACCTGAGCTGAACTTGCAAAACGAACTGATCTTTTGGAATATTGTCCAGATCGGGCGATTTACTACATTCAATCGAGGAGTCTCGACGGTCTTGGTTTTCTGTAAACCACAAGTAGCTATCAAACCAAGTTCCCGCCGAGCCGGGAATTCTTGCCGTCACTTACTTTTCCAATGAAAACAATTTCGGTGTTATTGGTAGATGACCATAATCTCGTCAGAGAAGGGATGCGCGCACTGCTAGAAAAAGAGGAGCTGTTTGAAGTGATCGGCGAGGCCGGAGATGGCCAGGTCGCACTAGATTTGATCCAGAAGCTGCAGCCTCAGGTCGTGTTACTTGATCTTATGATGCCTGGCTTAAATGGCTTTGAGGTTTTGGAAATAACAAGGGAGAAGTTTCCTGGGGTCCAAGTGCTAGTCGTCTCAAAGCATGATGAGGAAGAATATGCGTTTCGGGCTCTACGGGCAGGCGCGGCAGGTTATCTTCCAAAGAGTGCTGCAAGCGGCGAGCTGAGACTGGCGATTGAGCATGTTATAGGTGGTAAAAGATATCTCTCACCGAACGTTGAGCAGAAAGCGATAAGTGAGCTAAATGGGAATACCTCAGACGGCGCGGTACCCTTGTCAGCATTGACGCCGCGCCAGCGAGAAGTTCTAACACTAATCGCTGAGGGCCACTGCACCAAAAGTGTTGCCCGCGTATTGAATATTAGTGTGAAGACGGTAGAAAGCCATCGCAGTGGGCTGAGGGACCGTTTGAATATTCACGATGTCGCTAGTCTGGTTAGATATGCAATCAAGATGCGCTTGGTCCCTCTACATACTCCGTCGGTTAGAAAGATGGGCGACAGAATTAATCTCATATTGACCCTCAGCGCTTTGCTTTTTTCTTGGCCGGAGTTACAGATGTGTTTCCCGTTTGAGAGCCCTTAGAGATCGTCAATGATCGGAACCTTTCATGTAGCTTTCGCGCTACTACCACCGGAGGCTTTGAATGCCGTCAGGATGACGTGTCGATCTCAGTCGCATCCAGCACGTCACGCACTTTACACAGCAGCGTATCCGGCGTGAAGGGCTTTTGCAAAAAGGCTACATCATCATCCAGTCCGCCGTGATGAACAATCCCGGCGTCAGTATAACCAGACACGAAGAGGACGCGCATTCCGGGTCTGAGCGGTTGGCAGCGTTTGCATAACTCATGGCCGCTCATATGTGGCATGACCATGTCCGTCAACAATAGGTGAATAGGATCTCCGTGTTGTTCGCAAATGCTCAAGGCCTCTTGACCGTCCTTTGCTTCCAGGATCCGGTAACCACTTTCTTCAAGAATGGTTCGCGCCAAATTTCGCACCAGTTCTTCGTCTTCTACCAGCAAAATAGTTTCCGTCCCACGCGGAGCGTCGGACGGATCAGCGATCGCCACTTTCAGCTCAACCGCCCTCGCGATCCTGGGCAGGTAAATCTTAAAGGTTGTGCCCTTACCAACTTCGCTATAGACCCAGATATTGCCGCCCGATTGCTTAACAACACCATAGACCGTTGAGAGTCCCAGACCGGTCCCTTTGTCAACTTCCTTTGTCGTATAGAACGGCTCGAAAATATGTCGTTGAACTTCCGGCGTCATTCCGGTGCCGTTATCGCTCACCGCCAGCATCACATAGCGGCCGGGTTGAACGCCGATGTGACGGCGGGCGTAAGCGTCATCCAGCTCGACATTAGCCGTTTCAATTATCAGTTTGCCGCCGCGAGGCAGTGCGTCACGAGCATTGACGGCGAGATTCAGGATGACCTGATCAATCTGGCTCGGATCGGCTTTGACCTGCCCCAGCGAGGAATGGAGTACTGTTATGAGTTCGATGTCCTCCCCGATGAGCCTCCGCAGCATCTTGCTCGTGTCTGCGACGACTTCGTTGATGTCAAGTATTTTGGGTTGAAGTATTTGCTTGCGGCCAAAGGCAAGTAATTGGCGGGTTAAGGAGGCCGCGCGGGCGGCGGCTTTCATAATCTCTTCGATGTTGCTGCGCAGTGGATCGCTCTCCTTGAGTTTTCCTATCGTGAGATCGCTGTAGCCGATGATGGCAGTTAGGAGATTGTTGAAATCATGCGCAATGCCTCCCGCGAGCGTGCCGATGGCTTCCACCTTTTGCGCCTGTCTCAACTGCTCCTGCAGTGAAAATTGTTCAGTCAGGTCATGGATGACAACGACGCTGCCGAATAAACCTTTATCTTTGAAAATCAAGGGCGCGGCGGTAACTGCAAGTTGTCGGGCCTCTCCAGCCGGCGTGGTGATTAAGAGTTGGGTCAGACAAACCGGATCTTGTGTGCGAGCAGTTACTGAGGATGGAATCTCTTCCGCGGCGAGAGGCTTACCATCGGGTTTTGTCGCATGGACATTTTTGTATATCTCTTCAGTTGTGAGTCCAATCAGTTCAGCGAGCTCAATGCCCAGGATGTCAGAGGCCCTTTCATTGATTTGTACGAAGTGTCCCTCAATGTCACTTAAGAGGACGCCCGCGGGAAGTTGTTCAATAAGCACCTTTAATAGCAAGCGCTCGTTCTCATGCTGCGTCTGTGCCTGTTCGCGCCTGGCTATTTCCTTTTTTAGTTGCCTCCAGCGGCGCAGTGAGAAGACTCCCAAAGAGAATGTTAAGAAGACGAACAGGGTAATGGCTTCCTCTACATGAAGGCCAAACGCCGGATTCCTATGCAGCCATTCTCCGAATTTAGCGAAGACATCGAAAAACGCTGCTGTGATAAATATGAGTATCGCGGCTACAAAGATGAAGATTAAATCTCTCCACACCTCGTCGCGTTGCTGAACCTGGTCTTTCGGTCGATCGCTCATCTTGCTCTCCTTAGAAACAATTTCGAGTTTAACTACTTGCGGTGATGGTGGATAGAATCAGCGGCTTTGGACTGATCTAGCTCGTGTGATACTCAGGAGCCAAGTTACTTTCCGACTTTCAAGTTGACATCGGTTTGCAGGGACGAGCGTTTCGAGCAGGACGCTGACAAGAAGGTCATGACTATTCAATTGAAGGAGTCCGGAACCAATCAGAAGTGCGTTCGTGGTGCGGTTATAACTAACCGTCGCATTGAAGCGTAAGTAAATCGTTGCGCATTCGCTCAGGAATATTTCTCGCTGCCGGCAACGAGTTCGATCCCGCGCCAGCGCCCCACAACGTGTAGCCGCTGAAACCGAGTGGTGAGATTTCAACTCGCTATCCCATCGTCCTCCACAAGCAAAAGTTTTGCCATATTCTTCCGCTCCACTTTCAGCAAGATTATTCTTAATACCTGAACGGTCATCGGCTGGGTCACGTCACAGAAAACCTTGCTGACATGCGTCTCTCAGGGTCTCTTTAGGCCAATCCTAATTAAGCGGGTTGCGTCCTTGCGGAATGTATCGTTAAAAGAAGAGCCGTCCCAAGCAGGCCGCGTTAACCGCGCGGGCGGTGGAGAGAGTGGTTTGTTTGATGACTCACGTTTGGAGCCTGACGTACTTGCCCGCATCATAAGGCAATCTAACCACTCGCGATCAAAATGCCGACGTGCGGACCCAATCAGTCGGAGGGCGAACCAAACCCTTGACGCGATCCAATATAGCTGCGCGGATGGTTTCTTTAATGGGCGACCCGTGATCTGTCCACGAAAATCCTAATGAATGGATTCTGCTGTCATAAAAGGGCACGACGTAACTCCCTGGCGGCTCTTCGCTAACTTTCTGGGCTGTTAATGCAAATGGAATCAGATGTTCTCTTAGAAGTTCGTCAAGCGTTTCCTGCACACTTTGCCTTATGTCGGTGTCCATACCTACACCTTAGTCCCTCTGACTTAGCCTGAGGTTGTGATCCTCTTGCGGCTAGTTGCGACTGAGTTATCACACTGCTTCGGGATCGCCGTTATGGGGTAAAGGGCCACACATTCGTCCGCCATGACGCGCACCCATTGGACGGTAATCGCGCGAATACCTTGCAGCCGGGCATGGACATCGGTTTAGATCCCATTTGGTTGTAAGCGATTGGCTGCGGAGATGACGTTCACCCAAAACTGTTTACACTCTCGTCGAGTTCAAGTTCAATTTCCACTCCATCGGACCTCTCGTCAGCTCTGATCTCGTCACGAGCATTACTGATCAGTCCCTCATCGAAGCGTTGTTCCGCGTCTGTCTCCCGATTGGTTGGATCTACCAAGTGGTTTCCTTGTTCGTGAGAAGGCGTATTCAGGCCTTGGCTTTGACGTACCGCTTCGACGGCCATTTCTTTATCGACGCTCCTGTCCAAAGCCGCCCTGAGCTGATCCGTAGAATTCGTAAAAATCATTGCCTCCTCGCGCGCGCGCGATACTGCCACATAGCCCATGCGCTGGTTGAGCAAGAGATCCGATTCGTTGGCGTCTGCGTTTACGAGCACGCGATCCACAGTTTGGCTTTGTGATGAATAGCTGGTCACAGCATAACCGTGATCGAGATGCCGAAACTTGTCAGGTTCAAAGCTAACTCCTCGCCCGCTGTCGAGTACTACTGCTAGTTCCTCTTCTGTGATTTTTGCGATGCTCCCAAGTTCTCCATTGGCGATGCGATGCTCACTAAACGGCGCGCGAAACTGGATGCGATCTCCGTCCGAGAAGTCACGATTTGATTCTCTATAGACATTCACACCTGATAATCGCGCCGGGTTATACGTCACCTCACGTCCGTCCATCGATTGCACAGTGATTTCGTTCTTCTCATGGTTTGTCGCGGTGACTTTCGCGTAGTCTCCGACGCTGAAGCCGTAAACCTTACTCGCGCGGTTGTATCTGATAATGTCTTCGTCAGGCACATAGGCATTAGCGAAGGTGCGTTCTGTACCAGTCATGTCTTGACGATTTACATAGACCATCATCTGGTGGTCCTCAAGGCTCACTTTTCCGTCCTTCTGTAACTGCTTGTGGATTAGCGCATTGATCCTGCCTCGCTCTTTGTTCGCAGGCGAGATCACAAGAGTATTCTCCGGTCTTTCGCAGTAAGCATTGGCGATCTGAAGCAAGCGTTTGCCTTCGTCGGCGATCTGAACTACTCGCCCTTGCTGTTGCAAGCTATCGATCGCTTCTTTGACCTGACTCGCGGCGAGTCGTTTTGCGACTTGGCGCAGTTGCGGGTTTCGCTGCCTAACGATCTTGCTAAGCTTTGCGGTCTCCATTCCATGTTTTTGAAACTGCTCAAACGGGCTACCGGCTTCAACGGCCTGATGCTGTTTGATGTCTCCAACCAAGAGCACTTTGTCTTGTGGCTCAAGACGCGCAAACAAGGCATGAACGTTCTTGGTGCTGGCGAGGGAGCTTTCGTCCAACACGAATAGCCTGTTGTGATGATTGGGCGCTTCCTCGCGCCGGCGTATGAACTTTTGCAGGGTTTCAGTTTGAATGCCGCTCTCTGAAAGTTGTTGCGCAGCGCGAGTTGTTGGCGCGAAGCCACGCACCTCATATCCTTCGCTCTCGGCGGCTTGCCTCAGTACTGAAAGCGCCGTCGTCTTGCCCGTTCCGGCACCGCCCTGTAAACCGATGATCTGATCGCGACTCGTTAAGAGCTGCTCAACTGCTGCCGCCTGATTGTCATTCAGTTTGATTTCTTGTTGCGTTTGAACTCGCTCAACTGTCTGCCCAACCCGCTCATGCCCGATGACGGGTGGGTATTGGCCGCGTCCGTCGAGCATTGCTTGAATGTTGGATTGCTCCATCTCCAGCATGTGCCGCGTAGTCGTCTCTGGCGACTGATGCTCGCGCACAATGCCGATGAATTCTCCTTGCTGTTGGCGCTTTGCCAGCTCCGCGGCGACGGCCTCATAGGTTGTCAGTCCTAGATTTCGTCTGAGGGCATCAATTTTTACTTTGCGCAGTGGAACAACGGCTTCTCTCTCCATCGCGTTGTCCCGAGCGAAGGTAACTGCCTCTTGTGCGCGCCGTGCGATTTCATCCGCAGAACGTGTGAGTGATCCATTTTCAATCGCTCGGTCAACGGATCGCTGGGCCTGGTGGTCATATCTTGCGTCCATTTCCAACGCGCGTTCCTTCATCTCGGCATGGTCATATTGTTTGCTTGCCCGATCCGTCCGAGCGGCTGCTTGATTCAATCCTGCTCCCTCTTTAACGGTGATGCCTTGATTCTCAAGCCGTTCTTTCATCTCTTGGGCTTCTTTGCGCACTTCTTCGCGGCGCGGACTGCTGTCGCGCAAATACTCTTTGCTGAAACCTTTGATCTCCGGTGCGCCGGTACGAGCATCGATCTCAACCTCGTAGCCGAGGCCTTGCAGTTTCTCAGCGAGGTTCATTCGATATATGGCCGTTGCATATTGCTGACTTCTATATAGTTCGAGTGGCTGAACCGATCTGATTTTTCCTTCGTCGGTTTCAGTCATATTGAATATGACGGTATGCGTATGAAGTTGTGGCGCGGCATATCCAGTAGAGTGATCTGGTCGCGCGGCCGTATGTTCGAACTGCGCGGCAACCATCTTCCCAGTTGTGATAGCGGGCTTGTTGCCGCCGCCGCGCGCTTGAATATATTGCTCCAGCTCTTTCAGCGCTTCGTCAACACTCTCACGATGTGCAGTCCTGATTCGCTCATCATTGCCGACTAATGCCGCCAGCGAAACTGATTTCGGCGCGCTGAAGGTCGCATCCCATCCGGCCCGGTGCTCGTTGACGGTGATTTCCTCGCCGTACTTATTAACCTGTTCTTTCGATCTCGCGGCACGAATGAGTTGCTCACCCGTGTGTGGATGTTGTCCAGCAACGAGGCGCTCGTATTGCTCGCTTTGAACTTCTCCTTGAAGGTTCCATTCTTCGGCTAAGCGACCAAACCATCGTCCATCTACGTCGCCGCGTTCGCTGTAGTAGTTCTCCCGTGCGCTTGTGTATTCTTTTTGGTAGTAGTCCTTGGCTTGCCCGGAGGAAAGGGCTTTGCTCATTGTCATCATGACTCGACTCCCCTCAATGGTCCGTAAGATCGTCAAGTCCTTCGGAGGTGAGTTCATGGGAGCATTCGCCTACCTCTTGTTCCGGTTCATTCGAATAACTCGGTTGGGTAAGCTGGCGTATCGGCAGTTCTAGTTGTCGCTCGGCGATTTGCTCGACCGGCGAAGGAATCAATTCTTCTGGCTCTGTGACGGACCGTGCGATGCGAGGCATGAAAGAGAGCGCAACTCTTGAGCGATCCACAGGCTTGATGCAAAAGCGCACTACCGAATCCGAATGCTTCCAATAGCCACTGAGATTTGGCAGTGCCATGATCTGTTCTTTACTGACTACAAAACGCCGCTCGGTGAATGTAGAGTAGTTAATTGAATCGCGTCCGTTTGATTGAACTGTGGCCGTCGTGCCAATTCGGGGCCTTTCCTTTTCTTCTTCACCAATCATCTCGGCTACCCAACGCGCAGACTCCGGCTCATTGCAACGGAAAAGAATTTTCACGTGCGGAGCCGAGAGCATTGTCGCGGCGCCACGCCCGTAGTGTTCCTCGAACTGCGCTTTATTCTGTGTTCCGAGAACCATCTTGAGACCAAACTTTCGACCTTCAACGATTGTTGTAGGTAGCGCAGGCAAGCGCTTCAAAGAATGAACTTCGTCAACGACAACCCAGCATGGATGCTCTCTCCCCAATTGCGGGGCAACCGCCAGCAATCGTTTCATCAAGATATTTATCCAAGCTGCATGAAGCGTTCTGAGAGCGTCTCTTGTGTCTTGCGTGGATGTAATGAAGATCCAACCACGTCGCTGTCTGGCCCATTCGGTGATGCTCAATTGACTGTCGCACTGCTCTCGCGACGGCAAGAGCTTTAGCGCCTCACCGATCTCCGAAAGGGTAGCCAGGACCCCGCCTCTCTGTCCCTTTGCTCCTTCGTTGATCAGATGGGCGTGTTCGGTGCCGGCTACAATCTCATCGATCAGCTTCTCGTCCTTCAAGAACTCCACGATTTGTTCGCCTGTAGGTTTCAGTTCCAGCATTCTGGCGAAGATGCTCCGCGCAGCTTTAATGAAAAACTGCGTCGTGGGTGCGCCATGCTCGCTATTTGGGAAAAAGCTCTCGGCGACAAGATGCCGATCGGTGGCGCTCATCGCCCCACTCTCATAGTTCACTTCCATCGTAGGTGACCAATACGGTGATCGAGCGTCCAGAGGGTTGAGCACAATGTCCGTGGCAGGGTCAAAATGATTTTCAATAAACTCTCCTGCGGGGTCGTAGCAAACGACTGCTTCCGATGGTTTGCGCTCAGCCACTTGTTCAAGTAGTTGATGAATGATCTGACTCTTTCCGGTTCCAGGATCGCCAAGCAATAGCAATCCTTCGTTCTCTTCGGCGCGCGGTACTCTCAGCATGTAGGAGCGAGCATCAAACCCCACGAGTCGTCTTAACGTGGAATTCTCTTTGCCGCTGTCAACGTAAACGCGAATCCCGCAGCTAGCATCCTTTCGGTGTTCGCGTGTGTGCTGTTTTGGCGAGAGATCGCGCGTTCCTCTAATTGCTTCGCCTTTGAGATAACGCCGCTGTGCGAACACGTCGAGGGACGCCAAGCCGATTGTTCCGAAGAGGAAGATCACAATGCCGCCCAGCCAGGCGGGACGCCAAATGATTGGAATGCTTTGTCCTTCGTAGATGGTGTCTCGGAACCATTGATATGCCATCGCATCGGAGCTAATGGTTTCCAGCCAAGAGTATTGCTTGTGCGCGACGTACGACTTGAGCAAGACTATTGGATAGTGCTTTTGGTCGAACTTGATACGCCCCTGCTCATCGAGCTGCGGCTCAATCTCATCGTCTCGGACAGCCAGCGAAACGTCTTTCTTCGTGCCCGGGTCAGTCACTACTCTTGCCAGAGTTGTGTAGTGTGATCTGGAATGCGAAAGGTAGCTTCGATAACTGCTTTTCAGATATTGCTTGAAGTAGATTCGCTGTAGCGTTGTGAGGCTACTCGAGACCCAATACTTGTGGATGGCATATCCGCCCGCTCCGGCAACTAGGACCATGACCACGGCGTAAGCGGTAATCCGGTGCGCGGCGTTCTTTGAACGCGTGCGACCTTCTTCAGTAAGAAAGCCCAAAGCGGTTTTCAATGGCATCCCTCCCTCGCGAAGTTCTCTGCTCCTTCCCCGGTCGGTCGGAGCGCGGAGTGCCATAGTGCACGTTACGTACCAACCGAATAAGCTGATTGGGTGAAGGTTCGCGTTGGCTTGGACTAGGTTTTTCTTAGTAGTTTTGAGGGTCAAGAAGGAGCGAGAGCCGAATCAGATTTTGGCTCCCGTTAGTTCCAATAATCGAGGTGTTGTGTTCTACATACACATAGGCCTTAGTCTCTCGGCTTGGTGAGTCCCGCTAGGCTGAAGTTCTCGTGCCCCGTGGTTCATTATTCCTGCCTTCTGGCAATTAGGCCGTCGGCTATCTTCTCTGATCTCAGGTCGGCCTGCGCAGTGATCTTCTTCCAGGTTGCAGCGTTGGCTTCTTCCTCGGAGCCAAACAGAATCCTAAATCCGTTTCCCACAAGGTAGCGCACCCGTGCGATCTCCTCGTAGATAAGTCGGTCATTCTTCGTGAGTCCGAAGCCTTCGGTCAATTGAAGGACCGCGACCTTACGGCACCAACTGTTAGGGTCTTCGCCCGCCGCCATTGCAGCTCTCTCCACCTGCTCATATATTTCATTGCTTAGGCGAAACGTGATGTTCTTTGATTTCTTAGTATCCTTGCTCTCGTCCATTCCAATCCTCCAAGTGAGCCGAAAAGGGTTGTATACAGGGTCCTACCCTGTATACACGTTTGTCTACAATGCCTACAGGAATCCGCTAACTCCTTTATTTGTCAAAGTAGACATTGTAGACAAGGATGTCTACAACGTAGACATTTCAGCCCCGAATTCAGGGGGTGACGTGTCAAAAACATCTCAGGTGCGTAGCACCTACTGTGCCGTCCTTCCTTGCTGCTGTCACTCTTCGACTTGGCCTATCGTAACGGTTTCAATGAAGGTGACTGTAGGCCGACGCGGCTCTGCGCAGGGACATATTTCCTTGACTCTTTTCGCTCCTTGCCGTAGTACCTAAATTGCGGTTCACCGAATTCATTCCAGAGCAACTCATTTCGCTTTGATCTCTCAGCCCGGTGCCCGGTGTCACAAAAGAGAAACCGACGAACTTTGAACGCGCTGCGCGAAGGCAAGAACTTGCTGATCGGCAGAGATATCCTTCTCCTGGCCGCTGACAAGTACCTCGGCTTTGCGCCTTGGAAGTTGGCACTTAGCTGCCTCGTGGCGGGACTCGGCACACTCTCGGTGTTCTACACAGGCCTTGCATTATTTGGCAGTCCCTTACTGAAACTGCGCGGGCTGTATGCGTACTTCTCTGCGACCATCGGTGACGGCCTCCTGTTGCCAATCGGCGTCGCGGTGTCGGCTGCGGCGCTGCTCGACATGACCAAACTTCTTGAACTCTCGCTAGTCAGTAGAGAAGTAGGACTAAAAGACCGCGCGTCCGCGCTGAAGCTCAAGCTAGGTGGCCGATCACTGAGATGGATTCCGGCCGGCCTCGCTTTTGTCGCGACGGCAAGCGTCCATGCCGCTTGGCTGCTCAATCCTCGGACTGAAGGTAATTGGACCATAGTCTCAGGACGCTTGAACTTCTTCGGCTACTGGCATGCAGTCTTCTTCTTTTTCGTCCTCTGGTGGTTTCTTGCGTTCCTCGCACGTCTGGTTCTTATTGGGCAAAGTCTGTTGGGCCATTCGAGCTCTCAGCCGCTAGCATCCTTGGCGCTGCGCATTTGGGGGGAGACTAATGTGTTCTTGGCTGTACTTGCCGGTTTCGCCGTCCTTCTGTACGTTGACAATTACGGTCTGACATTCTCGTGGCAAATACTTCGAAGCAGTGTCACCACTTTCGCAAACCTTGTACTTACGACAATCGGACTGCTTGCGGTTAATCTTTACTTTGCGTTGTATGTATATAAGCCCATCCGTCTCAAGAACCCACGGAAAGAGTCGAGCGAACTGACGCGCCTTGCGAGGCGGAATTGGATCGCGCTTGCGTTCGGTTGTCTGCTAGTGGGCGCTCTTCTGCTACTCGTTCGCGCGGTATCAGCCTCGATTGCGTGGCCGATGACCGGCGTCGTGGCAGGAGTCCTATTCCCGATCCTGTTCGCCGAGAACTACGTCGCAGATCTCTTCTGGAACCATAATCGAGCGCCCGACACGGTCGATTGCTTGGGCATATGTGTAATCTTGGTTGTCAGTTCGGGAGGTTTTCTGACGGCCACGGCTATCGCTCTGCAAGGTGCTCAGGTTGACGTTATCATGCAAATGGCCCCCGCTTGGGGGGCGAACATCGGGGTCTCGCTGCTTACCGCTTTGCTCTGTATTGGAGTGGCTTGGATGGCCTCGTTGACCATTGCTGGTGGGCACCTCACTGATCACACGCCGATGTATAATATCTCGCAGAACTTCCTGGAGTACTGGGGGCTACTTCAGATCGTTGTCATCCCGGTTTCCATATTTGTATATCGCAAAACTGCACCGCTCGCATCCACTCTGAGCGCCGATGGAAAGATTGCTCTCATCGTAGGGTTCACCGCATGCATCATTGCAATCGTGGGCTTCCCGCTCAAGAACAACTTCGAGCACTTAAGGGATCTGGAGAAGCGCCGGTCTAAGTATTCGTCTTTCCATTCTATCTCAAATCACATTCTCTTCATTTCAATCTACGTCGGGGCTGTGACTTTGCTGATGCTGGGTTGGCTATGGGTATCCGCGCTGGACGCAATGCCGAAGGGCAAATAGATTCAAACTTACGTCATGGTCAAAACCATTCACACTTTTACGGCGTGTGTGATTGCAGCCTTTGGAGAAAGTTAAAGGCCAACAGCGCGTCGCTTCGATTGGAACGTGGTTAATTTTCCTCGCGAAGAACTCTCCACCCATCATCATAAAGTTGGAAGGATGCCTTTCCCCGCTCAACTTGATCAGACTGTATTTCGCCCAACAATGATTTCCCTTTCTCTGTAACAATCCACGTCCAGGTATACTCAACGTCGGCGGATCTATCACCCGTCCCAAGCAAAATACCAGTTACTGCCAACAGTTTCTTTTCCTTAACTGGAAACTCGTACATGATGCAGTCCGGAGATGCTGGTCCATAATAAAAAGAGAATTGCCACTGCGGATTTGCGTGCGAAGTCTTGTTCCACGTCTGTGCTTCCTTTTCTCCTTCTGGCGTGAGTTCCACAAAATACTCATTCCACCACCCGTTCTTTTTTCCTGTCGCGCCGAAGGTTAGAACTTTTCTGTCCACAAGAGGCTGCAATCCTTCGAAATAGCCTTCGATATCTCGCCAGTCATACCAAAAACGCCCAACCGGAACGTCCTTGTAGCGCGTGGCTTTGAAGTCCTTCTGGTTTGTTATCAGCTCTGCAGCAACTCCTCTTGAAAGACTACTTGTTTTCGTCTGGGTAGGAGGCGCTACTCTTCTGGGCTTCTTTTGCTGACAAAGAGTATCAGTCGCAAGAAAAACAATCGTCACACTCACCACCAATGCAAAAAAGGAGGGCTTGAACATTTTCATAAGTCTTCTCCATGGTTTTTTCAGATCCGAAACTGGTCCGCAAGACAGTTGGTTTGAGGCTCGCCAAAAGGATGCCGCTAACCGATTTGTTGGGCGGCGGTTCACAACCAAAATGGATTAACGCTTCGCTTCGAGTCTGGTGATTGCTGCAGTAGCCCTCGGTAGCTCGAAATACTTAATCAGCGACATGCTAGGATTGCCACCCGCTGCGGATGCAACGGCTCTCTTGTATGTAGCCAATGCCTCGGTGGGATCAGTTTTCTCTAACAGAGCACCTAATACGATCAAAGCCGTCGGATTCTTAGGGTCGACCGTGAGCGAAGATCCAGCGGCGTCAGCAGCGGCCGTCGCTTGGTTTCGATCCAGATATAGGATGGCCAGACGCGCTCTGGCATCTGACTCTTTATTTGATTGATAGAAAGCAATCGCTTCGTCTATGCTGATTGACCGCTCCTGTAAGAAGGCTCTTGTTGAAGCCTCTATGGATGCGATCAGGAAGTTCTCTGGGAGACTTTCGGCTTTGACAATTCGATCACGAGCGGCATCAAGCTTTCCCTGCATTGTGAGGATTTGGGCTGTCTCCAGATATTGAGTGCGGAGTCTGGCCTCCCAAAGAGTAGATGAGGAACCTTCCGCAAGTATTGCTTTTTCGCATTCAATGCTGAGTTCATAGGCTTTCTGAATCTGGCCGGCGGTTACTGCCTGGACCATGCCTACGTAATCGCAGTGCGGGGAGCCCATTGCATTAACTGCCGAAACTATAGACAAATAAACGAAAAGCGAAAATCCGAGAAGAGGCCGCCAAGCTTGCTGCTTAAGCGTCTTCGGCCCGGCTCTGGAAAGTATGGGAATCTGCAGTAATGCTCGCATTATGCCTCCATGGCGGTTTTAACTGTCGTAGCGCTAAAACTGAGTTCGTCCGCCCTAAGTCAGTTGACCTTGGCGCGGCGATTACATTCAACCGTTGCCGTACACAAAAAGTTAAGAGAGTCTGCCCGCACTCCGGGCAACGACCTGTTATTGCCGCTTCTACGCGAACAACTTGTTAATAGTGCTGGCCACATGCTTCAACATACCGACAATTTGCCCAGGTGGAAATATGTTTTGTCTTTCCGGATGCGAAACCAGATTTCTGAACTGACGAATGGTATGCCAGTTGGAAGATTCGATGTCGGTTATTATTGTTCTATCTCGTAAGTATTCCACCTTAGCCTGGAAACTTTTCTTGGGATTTGGGCCTCCCGCTGAGAGGTACTTGGCCGAAATAGCGGCTTCGCCAACCCGAAATAATTGTTCTGCGGCTAGTGTATAAAGTGGGTAAAAGAAGTATCCGTACGCTAGGGCGCCGCGAGCGACCTCAAACAAAACTTGGACATTATCGGGGACAGCCATGTTGAGCTTGGCGTCAATAAATTGAGTCACCCAATCATCGGCAGTCATCAGATATGCATAATGGTCATTGAGTGACCATCTCGTAAGCACTGATGGAATAGTATCCGGCTGCAACCAGTTCTCAGTGGTGAGAGTTTTGATAGCCACAGGTGTCATGATGGTTTCCATTCTTCCGAATTATGGGAGAGGGGCAATCGGATTGTTTAGACTTACGCCGCTACTTCAAAGTCATCAAGTAGATTCGATCCGGCGTACGAAATTCGCGTATAGGTTAAGTTCCGCGAATACCCGATGCTCCGTGTATGCTTTGCTGTTACCTGCACCGCTCACGTCCTTCGTCTTATTGAGGCCCAACGGCTGAGAAACTATGAAGCCGGGTCTCCGAGCAGAGTGAGTTGGAATAAGATCCAACTGCTTTAGCACGAGCTTATCCGACGAGTCGGGAATGGCTCAATCAAAGACTCAGAAAAGGAGACCCGGACGATGAGGATATTGGCACTGGACCTTGGCAAATACAAGAGTGTGGCGTGCGACTATGAAGCAGAGACAGGAGGGCATCGCTTTACGACGATTCCGACCAACCCGCGGACTCTGCACGATTTGATCGTGGATCGAGAACCTGACCGGGTGGTGATCGAGATTTGTTCGATCGCTGGTTGGGTGAGTGATCTGGTGCGAGCTTTAGGAATCGAGATTCAGGTAGCCAATCCGAACGATGAGCGTTGGCAATGGCGTAAGGTAAAGACTAAGAATGATCGGGCTGACGCTTTGAAGTTGGCCCAGTTGTCGGCGCTGAATCAACTGCGGTTGGTCCATGTGCCGCAGTCAGAGATACGGCAATGGCGGGCGCTGATTACTTATCGACAACACCTGGTACAGCGACGCACGAAGATCAAGAACCACATCCGCGATCTGTTACTGCGCGAAGGTCAGCTCCTGCCCCGATATCGCAGCACGTGGACGCAGGAGGGCATAGCTAATCTGGAAGCGATGAGCAAACCCTTCACCGAAGTCTCGCCGGATGAGTTATGGCGCGGCGAGCTGGGGGTGGAGCTGGCCCAGTTCAAAGCGGTGCAGAGGCAACTTGCGGAAGTAGTGACCAAGCTGGATGAACTCGGGGCCGCCAATCACAGCGTGCAATTGCTGCGGACGATCGGCGGTGTTGGTCCCCGACTGGCGGAAGCGGTGGTGACCATGTTCGATGATCCACATCGCTTTCGCACGGCCGGCCAGGTCAGTTCTTATATCGGCATGGTACCCAAACAGTTCGACTCCGGAGAGACCCAGCGCGCCGGCCGGATCACCCGACACGGCAATCGGCTGGTGCGGTCTCTGTTGGTGGAAGTGGCTTGGTGCGCGCTGCGTCATAACCCCTGGGCCAGAGAAACTTACAAAAGGATCAGCGGCGGCAAGAAATCACGGAAGAAGATCGCAGTGGTCGCTGTGGGTCGTAAGTTATTGGTGCGTTGCTGGGCCATGCTGCGGAGCAGACTGGGTGGCGCACTGAACTATCGGTGGCCTAGCCGTTCAGGCGCACTTTAGTGGTCAGAGAGCAGGTTCGGAGATCGATTGAGATGACGAAAAGCTCGGGCGTCAACTTGAGGACAAACCTCGTGTCTTGAGAATGAGCTTCGTCGCACCAGTTGAGTGAGGCTACGACCTTAATGATGGCTTAGCTATCGAGTTGTATGACCTCGAATAGAAGGGTGAACCAATCGACCCAAACTTCCTCTTGACTTGACCCGGCTTCATAGAAGTTGACGCGGCGGCGCGAATCAAATCACCGCCGCACCAGGCAAGCTGAGAAACACGCCCCCGCCGCTCGCGTCGAACGATTTGTTGGATGGCAGTGAAGCATTACCGCTGTAAGCACACAGACGATTCGTCGCCGACGTAAGATATCTTTTCGGGTGCGTTAACCGAATTGTATGCCGTAACAAAAGGAACGATCGCCCTGCAAACCAAACCCTCAAACGGTTTATAGCCGCTAGTATACCCAAGGAGCGTACCGGTCCAAGTCGGTGCCTGAACCTTGATTGATGGGTCGCGCAATAAACTAACTTCCTGAACCAGACGAACGGCGAAATCAAAGTGGTTTCCACCATTGTCGGCTTTCTCCGCGAGCAAAGTCAGATGAAGTGATGGAAGCTTTTGATTGTCCGTCGAGCTTACAAGGTTGATTCCGAGTTTTTTCAGCCACGATTCTGCTTCAGCTTTTACCTCTTCAGCCGTGGGAGTGTCTGGCTTACTGTTTACTGGCAGGCTGACTGTTTGGACCCTGTCAACAACAAGCGTAATCGCCTTCAGGCCTCGCAAGGACTCAGTGCTGGGGTCAGATAGTCTGCCTTGGGAAACGGCAGGTTGTTGAATGAGCGCAATCGCGAATGGGATTGATAACAAGCTTCTGAGGTTCATTTATCCTCCTGATACCATCGAGAGCAATTAACGGTCGAGCCATCCAACGTGTGAGTTGACGCGGCGGCGCGAATCAAAGCACCCTTTGCCGCACCAAGCAAGTTGAGAAACGCGCTACCGCCGCTCGCGTCCAACAACGATTTGTTCGATGTTGTTGACAAAGTTCCAGCTATGGATTTGCATCGGCTCGCGGAACCCATTGAAACGTACCGTCCTCACATACCCGTGTTACGAATCTGAAGGACTCATCGTGCGAGAACGGATACCAAGCTGGGCGATAATGAACCACGATATCGATATCTTGATCTGGCAATCCGGTTACGTTGAAAGGACACTTCTTCGTAGCTGACTTCATCGGTTCTAACCTGTCATAGGAATCGTCGACTCCTGAAAACTCGATATCTTGGTACTCGTCTGACCAGATAGGTCTAATGTGCCGAATCCGACACCCAATTATGACATTACGAAGTGAGAGGTAACCTTGATTCGTAACAGAGAAGGGTGCAGAAAAGGCATCCTTTGGGTTCAACGGGGGCATTGATGTGACGGAGACGCGAGGCATCCAATAACCTAGAAGAGTTACATACGCACCAGCGATACCAATGACAGTGATGGTCACCTCTATCATTCTCTTGGCGGAAACTCTAGGTTTGACTGTCCCCCAGAGCTTTCTAAGAAAGGTGGGTTTGGCGTGAGCCCGATCCCGAAGTTTCTCCCGCTCTCTGAGAGTTCGGCGTCTTTGAGTTCTTCCTCTGCTCATTACCCACTTTGATTTACAAGAGATTCTATTAACAACATCGAACGGGGGAGTTGACGCGGCGGCGCGAATTCAATCAAGCATCGCCGGATGAATCAAGTTGCGAAACACGCTCCCGCCGCTCGCGTCAAACGATTTGTTGGGCCGCGTTACTGATGTGTGGGTCTTCTTTGAAAACTCTCTCGGTGGCGGCCCAGATGTCCCGTCTCGTATAGGTTGTGTCGCAAGCGACCGCAAAGAGTAAAAACAACAGTCCTGTGATTAAAGCTATACCGCTCACCGGTCGAGAAGTGAGCGCCTGATAAAGCACAATAATCAATCCGGGATAACTGGCACAATAGAGAAACGTCAAAGAGGCCCCAAAGCGATCGTGGCGACGCTGAAACTGTCTGGCACGTTCGTTTGACGATGATCGACGAAACTCGCGTTGGCGTTCAAGCAGTTGCATCATACAAGAGGTCGATGACGTG
>Ga0193729_1000169_pt1 | contig 31845 bp, 29 predicted proteins | sample U1c2metaG_FD_143036 | JGI IMG/M metagenome (GOLD analysis project Ga0193729, IMG submission 143036) | Soil microbial communities from a riparian zone of the East river system, Colorado, United States - U1c2 | ecosystem: Environmental > Terrestrial > Soil > Riparian zone | place: USA: East River...
GCGTTAAATGCATCGACCACAAACGGTCGCCCGTGGTCCTCCTCAATCAAGGCGAGAGAAAAATCAACGGTCGAGCGCAACCAAACCTAGCGCATCCTGTAAACCACCCCTTCGGCAGTGTGCGCCACCAACTGGTATCGTTCCGCCAAAAGTTTGGCAAGAATGGGAAAGTTCTTCACCGGATTCTGCGCACTTTTCGGGTCGGGTTGAACATCGACAATGTAGGTCGGCGGATGCCTGGCAAAATCTTGCTCCAGAGTGGTCCAAGCGCCGGGCAAGATTCGGCTGCGAGTATCGAAACCCGGGATCGGTCCGCCGAAGACATAACCCGTGAGCGGAAACGTTGTGATATAACGAGAGGCAGGACGTCTGTGAGCGTCTAGATAGATTTCCGGAGTCTGACCCCAGACGAAAATTCTATCGTCGGGGCTCGAATGCGTGGACAAATATCGTCCCGTCTCAGACGGTACACGTGGTGATGCCAACCCTGTCCAGTGCTCAAATGAGAAGACAATGATCGTAAGAGCCAGCCAGGCACAGGTCACTCCGGGTTGCAGGAACCAGCTGGGCGGCCGTATCATTTGGGACCAAAGTCGCGCGTAGTAGGGCGCTGCGAGCAGTGCCAGCGGAGGAATCAATTGGACATAGTAATGAGGGTAAAAGCGGGCGCCTGCTGCTGCGCCAATCGCTGAGGCAGCTAGCAATCCTAGAAGCGCTGTTCGTTCCGCCGTCTTCCCAGCCCAAATTTTATTCTTATCCCGGCACGCCATTATCGCCCCGATCACCAAAGGCAAACAGGCTCCGAGGAACATCAACGTGTGGACGATTCCCTTCTGCCAGAATACATGCGGAACGTCGTGATCGGCAATCGTCCAATAGAATGCGTCTCTGAGAATGCCTTGTTTCCAAATTACAATCGTCACGACACCAAGGGCTGCGAAAAATCCTCCTGTGAGCATCGTTGCCTGAATGATTGAATTCGCTCGCGTCAAACTTCGGCTAGCTCGATAGCTCGGGAGAAGTAGATAAATGCCGAGCGGAACTGCTGCTATCGCGGCCGGTTGTTTGAGCAGGAAAGCCGTGCCCAGAAGCGCACCGGCCGCAAAGAGTTCGGGTCGTAATCGCGACGAGCCGCGGCGAAACGCGATCGCCCACGCCCAGATGATAGGGAGATTCATTAGCATTTCGGCATCGAATGAGAGGTTCTTCCACACCAACCAGGGCTGAAAAACACCGTAGAAGAACGCGGCAATCAAACCGGTATTGCGATCAAACAACTCGCGGCCGATCACATAAAGGCCGGCCATCGCGCATAGCGTCCACACCAGTGCGACTATATGGAGCGCCTTCCAATTGAACTCGCCAGCTACTTTGAATATTGCGGCGTATGTCCAGAAGAGAAGTGGCGGCTTGCGCTCCACTGCGTCAGCATAGGGCCGCCCGCCATTAACTATCTCGTTCGCCACCACCGAATACATCGCTTCGCTGTCAATTGGCTGAGGATGCAAAAGAGACGGAAGGCGAATTGCAACCGTGAGGAGGATTATCCCAAACACGGCAAGGCAAAACTTCCACGACCTATGAGTTGGCGCATCCATCATTCGGCAGATCAGTTTCCGGATGTGGTCTTCTTAAGAGAATCGTAAATTCGGATAACTTCTTTAAAAACATCATCAACTGTGATTGCTTGCATGCAAAGATTGTCGCGGCAGACCGATTGCCGGTTGTTGTAGGCGTTCACACACGGACTGCAGGCGATGCCGACCCACAGGGCGGTCGCGTTTGGGGATCGCACGGCAAACAGCGTCGGCGTCTCCGGCCCGAACAACGTGACGACACGAATCGGAGTCAGCGAGGCAAAATGGGCCGGGCCGCTGTCGTTCGTCACCAAAATCTCACTGCGCGTGTAAAGGGCGAGTAATTGCCGCAAAGTCGTTTTTCCCGCAAGCCGGATGACGCGATCCGAGCCGACCTCGTCTGCAAGGCGGTTATTGGGGGCGGCTTCGGTCGGCGCACCGGTAAATGCAATGAACAACTCCGGGTAACGTTCGAGCAGCCGCCGCGCAAGTTCGACATAACGCAGAGGCGGCCACCGCCTTAGCGGCAGCAAGTCGCTCGCGTTCGGATTGAGCAGGAGGAGTGGCGCAGAACCGATACGAGGATTTTCGCGCTGGAGCAGGGTATTGATTTCCGCAACTTCAGACGACGAGGGCCGAAATCTTGCGAGTGGCTGGTTTACAGAGGGCGTAAAGTCGAACGTCGGGAGCACCGCTGGATCGCGGGTCAATGCTTCAACCATGGCTTCGAACATTTGACTCGTATGGAGATGAGGATTGTACAAAAGCCGGTGCGTCATTAGGTCGCCCCGGTATGGTCCATCGCCGAAAAAAGCATGAAAGCCAACACGCGATTTAGCGCCGGTCATGAACGTCAGTATCGCGGAGAAACGTGTCAGAAACTCCATATCAACGACCGCGTCGATGCCGATCTTGCGGACTTGGAGCACTGCTCGCAGCGCTGCAGTCGCAAGTCCGAGAAGATCCTTCGTCGCGATCGTTATCACATTTCCAACGGGAATAATTTCCATCGCGTCGAGAATGAAGCGATTATCTTCGAATACGACGAAGTGAACATTTTCACGTCCAACCATTTCGATCGCGCGCAGAATCGCGGGATAGGCGAGAACGGTTGAGCCTTGCTCCGCGAACTTCACGAAGAGAATGCGCTGAACCTGGCGGGGTCCTGCCCGCCCTGCGGATTCAAAGATTCCCCTGAGAAGGGTTAAAATGGCGCAAAGCGGCGCACCAACCCAGCGATCGATGCGTTGCAAAGTTAGAATGCCGGCCGGGAGATCCATTTTTTTGGCCCTCCTAAGATGGTCAATCCTGGCCAAGCCTTTTGCTAGAAAACAGGAGAATTGGTTTCGCCCATTTCCGTTCACACGTGATCGCTTGAATGCTCATATGTTTGGGCGGAATGGAGGCTGAATGTAGCGACAATCTCCAATCGACGCAAAAATGACTGCGACAATAGACTCCCTTGACCGGACGCGTCTTGTCGATTTCAGTCAACTCCTTTCATCGAGAGTATTCCGCCGAAAAGTGAATCACGGCGCTCCTTCTCATGCCATCTAACCTTGAAATTACCCACGCCAGTCACCGGCTTCACGAGGAGTCAGTGGGGCCGACGGAAATTGCGTTGGACCTAGCGCCACCGGTAGCAGACGCGCCTGTGCGTGTAGACCAAACCGGGGTGGAGCTAAAACGCGGCGCCTTCTTGAACACGATCGCCATGTTGGCTTCGAATTTCCGGGGGATATTCACGTTTCTCGTGGCCCGGCTGCTCGGGCCCGCGGCGCTCGGCATATTCTCTGTTGCCTGGTCGACCACTGACATCATCAGCAAAATCGGCGTACTCGGCCTCGACAGTACGATCACCACATTCATCGCGCGATCGGAAGCTGTCGGCAACCGCGCGCGGAGCCGGGCACTGTTTCGAGTCGCTGTAGTGCTGGGGGTTGTGCAGTCTATTATCACTGCCGGCATTGTGATAGTGGCGCTCCGGTTTTTTAACAACCGGCTTCACGTACAGCCACAAATGGTTTCCGCGCTCGCACTGGTTGTCTGCGCGATGCCGGGTCTGGCTCTGTATCGCATCAGTACCGCCATCTCACGTGGGATGAAGGTAATGCAGCACGACATCTACTCCCGCGGGATGACCGAGCCAATTGCTACGACTCTTGCGTTCCTGCTTGCACTTGCCGTCGGCTTCAAGGAGTCCTCACCGGAAGTGGCTGCAATCGTTGGGACCGCAGCATCAGGGGTTATTGCACTCGCACTCGCTTCAACGTTGTTTCGTCATGTTCCTCCGCAAAAGGAAGTTGTGTCAACTCTAGGCGAAGCACGGGCCCTGCTCGGATTTGCTGCTCCCATCAGCATTTATCAGCTGATTAACGCGTTCATAGCCCGGTTGGACCTCATTATGCTCGGCTACTTCGTTGGGCGCGCGCCCGGTGTGACGCTTGCAACCGTCGGTGTCTACAGCGCAGTCGTCGCCACCGCGGACGGACTGCGAAAAGTTAATCAGGCTTTCAACCCCATTTTCGCGCCGGTCGTAGCCGGTATGACCGCGACGGGCGATCACGACGTGGCTGCCGCTACTTACGCTCGGCTTGCTCAGTGGATGCTGTGGATCCTGTTGCCGCTGGTAGCAGTAATGTCGCTCGCCGGCGGCACGATTCTGCTCATCTACGGTCCGGCGTTTCGGCAAGGCGGTGTCTGGCTTGGCATCGTCGCTTTCGCCAGTGCTTTCAATGCCTTTGTGGCATTGGGCGAAACTGTAATCATGGTCCAACGGCCGCGTTTGAACCTTCTGCATTCTTCGATCACATGCACAGTCGCCGCCGCTGGGCTTCTCTTGTTAATCCCGCGGTTTGGTGTAATGGGTGCAGCGTTCGGCATTCTTTTACCCTATGTCGTCCAAGCCATCCTACGCTACGCAACGCTGCGATGGGTGTTTCGCTGGAAAGATTCGTGGAGCGATATTCGTTCGCCGCTAATCGCCGCAGGGATCGCGCTGGTTCCCGCCATCGTCTGCCGAGCATTCTTGGGCGGTATTGTCGGACAAGTCACAAGCGCTACGGCTTTCCTGACAGTTTTCGGTGTTCACTGGTTGCGGCACCATACCCATCGCAAGGACGAATGTCCTTAGGTGAAGCGAAGACGTCCCAGGTCTCCCGAAAAAACGCGATGATTTCATTGTTGAGTTTCTGACGACCGGGGATCTTATTTAGTGAGACAGTTCGTCGCTGCCGAAACACACTTCGCATCATCGCCGACGCTGGAACAACATATCTTTTCACGCCGCGGCGGCTGAGACATCCGCTAATCCAAATGTCGTCGATATGAAACGCAACTTGCGGGGCTGCTGAATAATCCCAGAGCGATTCGTCGAAAAATCTCGGCTGAATCAAATAACTTCCGCATCCGGTGATTACTGCTACGGGGCGCGGCTCGCGAATGTCCTTCCCGTAAATCATTTTCGCGTCGTCCCAATCTAAAGTGGACGGCATGGCAGCGCCGCGAAAGCAAAGCGCCGCGTTCGGTAGTTGCTCGCTGTAGTAAAGATAAGTTTCAAGCGCATCGCGCGGATAAAGCCGATCGTCGTCCACCACCATGATCAGCGTATTCTGCCGCTCCGCTGCCAACTCGTCCTGAATCGCGCCGATAAACTTTGTTGCTGGCCCCCAATCCTCGGGGCAGTGCAAAACGCGCACGCGTGGCAACCGGGAAATATGTTTCGGCACGACATACGGCCGCTGTTCACGAATCGAAAATTCCGGAATGGCCAGCACGATCTCATCCGGCGGGCGTGTTTGCCGTAGAAGGGATCGAATCGTCGGCCCTAGATTGTTGATTCGGTCGGGCACTGTCGAAAGCGAAACAATAACACGCGGATCGTCTGATTTCCCGCTACTTGCCAAAGTTTCACGGATGAAACGGACTTGTCGCCGATGTTTTGCGACGGCGGGAATCAGACGCTTAAGACCGAGCGCGCCCAAGACAACAAGAACAACCGAAATCAGCGGCAACATTGAGACAAGACCGACATCTTAAAGCCTGGCGAGCCTTTAACACGACTCGCACGATAATGAAACTGCTGCGCAGGACATTCTTGCATCGAAGCGATAGTTAAAATAGGAATCAATACCGTAGCAACACAGAATGCTTTGCGCGACGCAAAACCATTTACCAAATCGTGAAAAGAGTTTTTATCACCGGTGCAAGCTCCGGCATCGGGCTCGCCATTGCCAAGTTACTTGTGGCCGAGGGTCATGAGGTTTGGGGCACATCGCGCAATCTGGAACGCATCCCAAAAATGCCGCGCTGGCATGGCGTCCGTCTTGATCTGGCTGATCCGCTGTCGATCGAAGAAGCGTTCAATGCTGCGGTCACCGAAGCGGGCTATTTCGACGTTTTGATCAACAATGCGGGCGCCGGTCATTTTGGGCCCGCCGAGCTTCTCCCGCCGGAAACGATTGCGAGCCAATTTCAAATTCTTGTTTTCGGCCAAATCCAGCTGATGGAACTCGCGCTTCACCAGATGCAGTCGCGCGGGGAAGGTTTGATCATTAACGTCACCTCGCTAGCTTCCCGGCTTCCAGTGCCATTCATGGCGGCTTACAACGCCGCGAAAGCGGCCATGGCATCTTTTACCATGTCAATCCAGCTCGAGCTCGGCAATTCCCGCGTGCACGTTGTGGATCTTCAGCCGGCCGACATTCGGACCGAATTTAACCAGGGCGTGATGAAGAGCACCGAGACTAATCCCCGCTACGATACAAAAATCGCGAGGACTTGGAAAGTCGCTGAACGCAACATGAAGAGCGCGCCGACCCCGGATCTCGTCGCAAGGCATGTTCTCAGACTAGTCAACTCTGTTCAGCCGCCGCCGCGTATAACAGTTGGCGATGCATTCCAATCAAAAATTGCGCCTTTGATTTTCAGATTTCTTCCGCAACGCCTCCGATTGTGGGGATTGAAGAGGTATTACCAGATATGACTGCTATCTCTGAAGCGGTCATCTTGATGGCCGGCGAGGGCTCGCGTCTGCGCGGATCGGACGACACCTTCCTAAAGCCGTTCGTCCCATTGCTTGGCCGTCCGTTGATTTCGTATGCGCTAGATGCCCTGATCCGCGCAGGGATCAAAACCGTCAAGTTCGTGGTCGGCTACGAAAGCGGGCGCATGATCGAGCAGGCCAGGCAATTGATTCCTGCTGGCCTCAGCGTGTCCTTCATCGAAAACCGTGACTGGCGAAAACAGAATGGCATCTCGCTTCTTGCCGCCGCTGACCGCGTCAGCAAACCGTTTCTTCTGACGATGAGCGACCATCTTTTCGACGGTACCCTGGTCGGTCGTTTACTTGATTCTTTTGAGGCCAGTTTCCTGAGCATCGCTATCGATCGAAAACTCGATTCTATTTTCGATTTGGAAGACGCGATGAAAGTTCAAACCGTTGGGAACAGGATCGCTGACATCGGGAAAAACCTGCGGCACTACGATGCGATTGATAGCGGCTTGTTCGTTTGTCCGTTACAAATCTTCGACTACCTCGAACGCGCAAAGTCGGGTAATTGCGGGAGCGATTGCAGTCTGGCTGATGGAGTTCGATTGATGGCCGGCGACGATAGGGTCCGCGCCTTCGATATAGGCGACGCTTGGTGGCAGGACGTGGATACTCCAGAGATGCTGCAATATGCAGAGACACAGATGTCGAAACACATGCAGAGCGCAGCCACTTAAACGAGGCGCATCATGCAATACTCCACCGATGGCATGCAATTACGATCGTGGCTCCCGTGTGACGATATCGCCTCGGGCGCTGCTGCCCCGAATTACAGCGAACGCGCTGAGAACCAGGCTCGCGCCGGCAACAGTCACCCAAAGGTGAAGGATCCACGGGGCCAGACCGAGTAACGCAAGCACTAAAAAAACAACGAGAGCCATGTCGCGTTTAGTTAGCTGAAAGAGCCACCAGACAAATCGTTCGCCTAGATGGAGCAAGCCGGAATGGCCGATCATTCCGTGGTGTCTCGCGTAATACGACTCATGCAACGTGGACGGAGCCACCGCTGTGTGGCTCTTACCAGCTCGTAGGAGCAACTCGTTGGCGGTAATCAGGACTGCACACACAATTCCTTCACTCGAACGATGAAGCCCCAACCCGAGGGCGAGAACGTAGAGGAGACTTGCTATAAAATCGGAAAAATAATCCAATCGTTCCCCGAACTTTGATTCCAAGTTCTTGGCCCGTGCAATTTCGCCGTCGCAACCATCAAGAATACTAAACGCCTGAAAAATAGCGGCGCCGATGACGATGCTGATGTAATTGCCGCGCACTAGAAATACGCAGGCGATTAGCGGCAAAACAAAGATCGAAATCGTCCACGCGTTGGGATGAATCGGAAACTTGAGCAGGAAACGCGTGATCCGGCGGGAAATCGGCCGATTCAAGAACCGTGAAACAAAACCGTCTTGGGGCTTGCTCATTCGGTCAGTGTCCTTGTGAAAATTCGATATGTCTTATAGCGATGGGCTCCGATCGCTTCGAGAAAACGATTGATCATGAAATTATCTTCAAGCGTCATGCTCAACTCGCCGGTGATTCCGCGTTTGACCATTGTTTCTTCCATCACGCGGAGCACCAGCATCTCGGCGATTCCAGCGCGGCGATATTTTTCGACCACACCGAGCGCGATTAGTCGCCCTTTTTGAATGCGTCTCTTGTAGAGGAGCAATTTGATCAGACCGATCGGCAGCCCAAACCGGGTGAGCCGTCCATTGAGGCCACGTAGAACGACATTGATATCTGGCAAACATAGCGTGAAGCCAACAGGCTCATTGGCGATCTCAGCGATCCAGGCAAACTCCGGCACCAGCAACGGCTTCAGTTCACTGGTCATGAACTCGATCTCCGCTTGAGTGAACGGCACAAACCCCCAATTCTTTTCCCACGCCTGGTTGTAAATTTGGCGAAGCCGCCTGCTTTCATCGCGAAGATTCCTGAGATTTGCCGAACGAATGGTGGCTGGACAGCGCGTCGTAAAGCGAGCAGCGAGTCGACGCAGCTGTGCCACGGCCTTTGCCGGATCAGCGAACCACCACGCGTACCAATCCTTTGCTTTTGTAAAACCGCAGCTCTCGATCAGGTCCCGATAGTACGGCGGATTATGTGCGGTCAGTATCGTTGGAGGAAACTGAAACCCATCGATCAAAAGACCGCAGACATAGTTCGTTGAGTAGTCAATCGGCCCCATGATTTCAGTGCGTCCCTTTTCCCGAAGCCAACTGGCAGCCCGTTCGAAAAGCGCTGTAGCTACATCGCGATCGTTGATGCACTCGAACAAGCCGAAGCAACCGACATTCAATTGATGCAGCGCATTGTAGTTCGGATCGTCGCTCGCCATGATTCGGCCAACGATCTCACTGTTTTTTCGGGCCAGAAATAACACGGCATTGCCATGTTTGTAGAACGGATGCCGTTTACGATCGAGGAACGCTTTGCGTTCGATTATTAGCGGCGGTACCCAAGCCGGATCGTTGACATAAATTCGCCATGGAAACTTGATGAACGCATTGCGTTCCCGGCGCGAGCTGACCTCTGAAATTTCAATCTTCGACACGCAGGAGGATAGCTACGCCGAATTTTGCGAACTCTCGACGATTTCCAGGAGCGACTCGGCCATATCGTCCTGGCGAAACAGGAGGTAAACGAAGAGTAAATTGAGCGGAATCAGCTCAAACCAGAAGTAATAAACCGGTTGGCTGATGAACAGAAGCGCAAACAAGACCAGCATCCGGACATTCGTCATCAACAGTCTCCACCACTTGAGCATCGGGCGGGCCAAATCTCGATAACGCGTTCTTAGCCGGTCAGGAATTTCGCCGTGAAACAATTGGCGGACGACGTCGCGCAACGTTTTTAAGCGCGGTGCCAGCATTTCCTGTTGACTGGTAAAGTTCAAATACAATGCAAGCAGGAGCTTCTGCCACGGTGCGTGACGCCATGTCAACTTCGAGTAATCCGATCGCAGGTCAGATGAGGAATCTACGCTCTTACGCGCTCCACTCGTTACAAAGTAAAGATAGGTGCTGCGATAATAGTCAGCCGCTGCTCCTTGCAATGCGTGACTGATCCCAGCAGCAAACGTGAGAAGAAAGATGACTGGCGAAGAGCCTTCGAACAGACAGCGGAGAGTCAAGTGCAAGTAAATGCTGACAAAGACCAGGTGGTCGGCAATGCTGTCAATGATACGGCCCTGGCGGCTTTCCCGATGCGTCAGACGCGCGAGCTGCCCATCCGCGTTGTCGAGCGTATTCGCGCAAACATGGAGCATCATCCCCGCGACGTTGATGCTTAGATTGCGATAGTAATAAAGGTGTCCTGCAATGACGCCAAAGATGCCGGCCAGCAAGCTCACTGCCGCGGGCGTCATCTTGAGCCGCGCAAAAAACTGGGCCAACCAAAACCCTATTGGCCTGTAGAAATAGAGGTCGAAAACTCCTTCGACCTCGCGCGCTTTGTATGTAGCCTCGAGGCCTGAGCGCGGCGCCTCTGTTTGTTGTAGCATCAATAATTACGCCAGGCGTCGCGATGCTCTGGGGAACGCTCCGAATCAAACCCGGCAGCTTTGTACATCTTTCCGGCCAGCGCGCATCAGGCGCTTTGCTTCTGCAGTGCCGCTGGAACGAGTGTGTCCGCTAGGATGTTCAAGGCTTCGTCCAAGTCCGCGCGCGTATGTTTGGCAGTCACACAGGCACGGAAACAGATTTTATGTTGCGGCACAGCCGGATAATCCACCGGGGCAACCCATAAACCGCGTCGTCGCAGTTCGTGCCCCATCCGATACATCCGTTCCCGATCACCGATGACAATGGGCATCACATAGGTCGTCGATGCTCCAGCATCCAGTCCGAGGCTTCGCAGTTGCGCGTGGAAGTAATCGGCGTTTTCCCAAAGTTGGGTCCGCAGTTCCGGCTGCTCGGTGCCGAGCTCCAGCGCTTTTAGAATTGCCGCGATCACCACGGGTGGCAGCGCACACGAATAAACATACGGATGCGCGTAAAAGCGAAGATATTGCAGGGTCTCCTTCGAACCAGCTACGAAGCCTCCCAGTGCTCCAAAAGCTTTGGAGAACGTTCCATAAACGAGTGGGACGTGCTCTTCCACACCAAATTTCTCAGCCGCTCCACGACCATGTTCGCCGCATGCCAGCATCGAGTGCGCTTCATCGATGAAAACGCTCGCGCCATGAGATTGTGCAACAGCAAGTAACTCCGGCAGGTTACCGAAATCGCCGTCCATGGAATAAATACCTTCCACAATCACGAGCTGTCGGCGGCCTCCTTGACGGCTCAGCGCTGTATCAAGCGAGGCTGGATCGTTATGCTCGAATTTCTCCGTGCGGCAGCGGGAGAGCACTGCGCCATCACGAAGACTGAGGTGCGAGCGGTTATCCAGGAGAGCCACGTCGGTCTTGCGAAGCAGCCCGGAAATCGTGCCTAGCGCGCCACCAAATCCGCTGTTAAAAAGCATCGCATCCTCGCGTCCGAGAAATTTTGCGACACGCCGTTCCAGCTCGCGATGCAGATCGGTCATTCCTGAGAGCATCGGCGATCCGCATGCCCCTAATCCATGTGTCCGGAGAGCTTCATGCGCGGCAACCAGCACCTCGGGGTGATTCGCAAGGCCAAGATAATTATATGAACAGAGATTAATGACCGACCGCGGTTTGCCACCGTAATTGATCACCGTGCGCGCATCTGCGCTGGCAAGCATCTCGGGCTCATACAGTTCAACCGCCCACGCGCATTCGCGCATCCAGTTTGTAAAGCTCGCTGGAGCTTGCAGCGGGTCGTTGCTTTCGCCCGCCAGAAAATTACTCAAACTGAGTTTTGCCGGGTCCTGGTTCATCAAGCCGTACATTGCCTATCGCTCGCTCCCGTCTTCGCGGACGGTGTGTCCCAGCAAAATTGACAGTTTTTATCCTTCACCAGATTCCTTACGAAGTTCTCCACTTCATCCACATACGGCGGAGTTCCGTGTCGGGGCAGGCAATTTAGCGAGTTTCGGATTTAGGACAAGATTTTAGTGCAGCTGTAGCCACGGGCTTGGAGGCCGAACGTCAACTACTTTCGCGTGGTCCGAAAGATATAGTCCCAGAGCGGCGAGCTGATGCCGTATCCGACGTGATCGTCCTTAAAATGATGGCGAAGGTGATACTGCTTCAGCCAAAGCCAGACGCCGCGTTTCATGGCGAGATGGTGCGTCGCGTAATGGAGCATGTCATAGCAGAGATAACCGAAAACCAACCCGGCGAACACCGCCGGCGCCAGGCTTCCAAAAATTAGAAAGAATAGACCAAAAAAAAGAAACGCGAGCGGGATGCTTATGACTGGCGGCATGACGAGCCGCCGCGCGTCGTTGGGATAATCGTGATGCACTCCGTGAATCACAAAATGCAGCTGCTTACCCCAACGAGTCTTCGGTACGTAATGAAATATGTATCGGTGGATGAGATACTCGATCAGCGTCCAGAGCAAAACGCCGAGGAAAAACAGCGCCGCTACCGCATAAAACGACAAATGCCGTTGCCACAAAGACACGTAAAGCATGTAGCCAACCACTGGCAGGTACAGCGCCAACGGAATCACCGGATGCACCCGCGAAAAAAACTCCATGAAATCGCTCTCGAACATCCGGACCGTTTCGTTCTTGTTCGAGACGTATAGTCGGTCTGCCATGATCAAAAACTAATGGGCCTCGCACTCAGATCAAGACTGCCAACTTGGCTAGGTGTCGTGTCGGGGACCCGTTGAAAGTCAGTCCTCTCTTTCATTCGTTCAACCCGCGAATACAGGCTGTATCGCTTATCAAAAACGAACTGGAACAGCAACCGGCTCCACGATGAGTGATACTTCAGATTGTTGTAAAACTCCGGCGCCATTGCGCGCAGTTTCGGCAGGTTGTTCCACGGGATGGCGGGCAAATCGTGGTGCTCGTTGTGGTAACCCATGTTTAACGCTACGCGATTAATTGGCCCGTAATAGCTGAACGTTTCCTGGTCGAAATCGTAAGTGTAATGCTCCTGAATCCAGCGAGCACCTACCGGGTGCAATCCAATTGAGAAGAAAAACGCGAACACGAGATAAAGAAATCCCGGCCAACCGCAAAAATAAACGACCGCCACATCGTAGAGCACGGCACACACAAAATTGATGCAGAACCAACGATCCCACATTGTAATCGCCTTCAATCGTGGCGGGCGTGTCACCTGAAAAAACGGAAAGAGCATGAGCCAGATTGCTTTCGTGTACCACATATTGCCTACCAGGCGCGCTTCCCAATGGTTCGCCAGGTCTGCGTCGTATTCGTAATCACCCTGATGCGAATGATGCTTCAAATGAAAGACACGGAAACCCATTGCGCCGGGCGTGAGATTGGGAAGATCGGCGATGATGGCCACCATTTTGTTCCAGCTTTTGTTCCGGAAAATCAGATTGTGAGTGGCATCGTGAATAATGACGTAATTGGCATGATTCGCGAACGCGCCTACGCAATAGGCAATGAGAAGACTGAGCCACCAGTAACCGAACCCAAGTCTTCCCATTCCGAAAGCGATGCCTGTTTGCATGACCACGATTGAGACGGCGATGAATGCCGTCCAGGGATTGCGCACCATCAATTGCCGGACTTCCGGATGCGCTTTAATGATCGCACGCGAGCGCCCCGGATGCGGCTGTTCAGAGTCGGACTGATAAAACGCGGCCTGCATTGGTCTTAAAATATGCATGAGCGAGGCCCTTAATAAAGGGCCGAGTCGAATGGCGACGATCGGCGGGCGCGTGTGTGCCTACTCGCGCGGAGCCTGCGCACCCGCGAGCCTGCGCGCGATCTCGTCAAGCCGTTTGTGTGCAGCCCGACGTTCCTCGTTCTCGGCCTCCGATGGCATCACGATGTTGGCGATCTGCAACGCTGGCATTTGACCCGTCAGCGCAAGCATCTTATCCACCGCGACCCCGGTTCCGATCGCTGCATCACGCAAGCTGGCCTTGCCAATCGTTTCTGACATGCGTTCACCGCCAACTGTCGCCACATCGCAAAAAATGGAGATCAACTGTTTTTTTCTTTCTGGTATCGCTTTTGCCTCGCGTTCTCTGATGTCCATGACGGTGTGGTTGCTCACGCGGTAGCGTCTCGCGATGCCATTAACACTGGCGTTCGGCTCGGCGAGTTCTCTCGCGATAGCGCGGTAAGTTCTTGGGCGGGTCCTGAGCAAGATTTCGCCGGTGTAGCGAGCCTGAGAGCCTTTTGGAGCGAGGACCTTTTGGCAGTAGCGACTGGCCGTTATTTGGCTCGAGCATGTTCGCCTGAACATTTAGCCGATCTGGACGAAAACGCAATCGCGCACTAAAAGCACTAAGCAATGTTCAGCCTAGACTTTGTCAGGGAACTTCGTTTCGCCACTTCCGTAGAAGGTACATGGTGGAAGCGTTCGGTTTTTGAACGCGACTTGGCGGCTATCTAGCCGCGAGATGAAAGGGACCAACTGCGACGTGAAAAACCAATTTGAAGAAAGCAAAAACGATGAGCATTGACGGACTATACATTGGTCAACGGCGGGTGCGGCCAAGTATTCAAAAGATCGGACGTTGCGGTCGGTGCCAGCGTTGGGGAGCAAACGTATTTTCAGTGAAGGGTTGGCGCCATGTGAAATGTGTGCGATTGGACGAATCGGGAGCGCCTCAACTCGCTCGCGAAATGTCATAATCCCACACCAACCGCGACACCTAGAGCAACACCGCCGCGGTGAGCTCCTGAGTGGACCGGCTTCGCGCCAGAATCGTTGTTCTTTGACGGGCGGCAAATGACCCGGCCACGATGTCATCAGCGTGCAGCAAAAAAACAGCGCCTACCGGGCTACGCCGCGCCTTAACCGGGACACGCCGCGCCTTACCGGGCCGCGTAAGTATTACTACGGATTGTTAGCGACGAAGTTTCAGCCAATGACAATCGCGGAGTGTGCCGAATTTTAAGGCGACTTGGCATGTTCGAGACGTTCAAGGCGTGTTGTCAGATCGGCAATTCGTCTTAAAGCGTTTGCCAATGCAACGCGAACATCCCCTTCCTGAACATTCCTTCCAGCGTCAAGGAATTTTGCTAGAGCATCTGGCTCTGCGTTTCTAATTTGTTCTTCTGTCATTCTAGCTAACGCTTTCCAGCCATACACGGTCACCGTGTCTTCCCTGTAAAGGGTTTGTGCCATCGGTGCGAATGTGCCGTTCACGTCCGGTTCCATTAACACCTCCTACATCGAAGCTTCGTCTGCTGGCCTAACCGGGGACTGTTCCCGCTCCGTCGCCGAGCATTCTTTGCACACGCACAGCAGTGCGAAGCACTCTCGCATCCTGTCCGTGGTCTGCGGTGAGTTGCAGCCCAAGTGGCAAGCCGCTCGAAACCGGCATGGGAATGGAGATTGCGGGTGTTCCCAAAGCGGTCCACGGTGCGTTCATTCTCGGATTGCCGGTTGATGCCAAGCCCAACGGTGCCGGCCCCATAGCGGCCGGCGATAAGATCACAGGTGTGGCCTTATACAGCTCGGCCACGCGGGCCTTGCACTCCGCGACATACCGTCTGGCCTCGTCGTACCGTTCCGCAGAGATCTGGAGGCCCTTTTGAACCAAGTCCACAAGATCCGCGCCCAGCCGGGAGCCGTACTCGTTAAAGCGTTGCTGGTGGAATCGAGCACCCTCGTAGAACGTTACGGTATCGGTCGCATCGGAGAGCTTGGCAAGCATTCCTGAGATATCGAGTGAGCGGATGGACGCACCATCGCTTCGCAACAGTGAGAGTGCATTCTGAAAGGCCGCCGCCATTGCGGGCTCAACCTCAGGCATGGGTTCGGGCGCTCCCAGCGCAAAATCCTCTGACCGGCCAGCGGGATGTCCCATCGATTCCCAGAGCGCGAGCATGTCGGCTGGCGCGTGTGTGAAGAAGCCGAGCGTGTCCAGGCTCTTCGCTAGGGGGAGCACACCCTCCATGGGGAAAAGACCATAGCTGGGCTTGAATCCGGTAACGCCACAAAAGGAAGCCGGGACCCCTTGGTCTGGGTTCCGAGGGCGACCGGGACCATCCCCGCCGCGACGGCGGCTGCCGACCCACTGGAGCTTCCGCCCGGCGTGTGCTCCAAATCCCGCGGGTTGCGCGTTGGGGACGGCGTGAAATATGCGAAGGCGGTACAATGCGTCTTTCCCAGCAAGATCGCTCCGCGTTTTCGCATCTCGCGAACGATCGCAGCGTCGGCGGTACCGATTCGCCCTTTGTAAATCGGCGAGCCGTATTCTGTCGCCAAGCCCCGCGTCTCGATGATGTCTTTCACTCCGAAAGGGATCTCGCACAACTTCCCGCGACCGGTTGGCCTCTGCGGCGAAACCTGGACCCAGGCATGAATGGAAGGGTCCATTTCCCGAATGCGATCCAGACACGGCTGTAACGCGCGCTCGCGCATTCTGTGCGAGGCATTCAACCATTGAGTGAGTGTTTCAAGGCGAGGCGTTTGAGTACTAGCACTGCTTGCAGTGACGCCCGATCCTGGCACAGAACTAAACGCGAAGGCCGCGCCAGCAGCGACAGTCGTCCTGATGAACTCGCGTCTCGTATGCTCTCTCACAATTGCCGTTCACAATCGCTACACCGTGCAGCGCGTGACGGCTAGCCAGAGACTTTATTAGGAATGTAAGGCAGAGCGCAAGCAATCCACATTTCGTACCGTCTCCTAAGTTCCCGTGCACCATTATCGGACAATGGCGAATTTTGGTGGAAAAGTTATGCGGAACTGTTATGCAATCGGCCTCGTGTGTCGCTTCCACGAGGCAAGCGACCCTAACGGGATTCGAACCCACTTTCGCAATTTCGTGATGCTGCGCAAATCCACCACAAATATGCGCTAGACTGCGCGTTACGAGGGAAAATGCAAATCAGCCAGTTTGCACGAATCGCGTATGATAACGCAGTTCGAGTGTCCGAATTTGTCCGAACCTAGTTACGACGTTAGCGCCGATTCGGAGCGACGGCACTTGGCCCAGTGCGCTCTGAACTTTGAGTCAAAGGTACCTCTGGCCCGGGCCAACTGTAGATGTCGCTAGCCGTGACGGATTGAATCGCGCTCGCATCTGTGGGCGGGAGCGAAGAATCAATCTTCAGTGACCAGCGATGTTGGCCGTGATTCTCCCGACATTCGCATGCTGACTCAAACGGGACTGGGGGCGTGGCCCCAGCGATACAAGGAAACACAGCTGCCGCAATCGTGAACGTTTCGCGCATCATTGCGTCCGTTCATATCATTTTGCCGTTGCCCTGTGTAGAGCAAAAGAGCACAATCCGTCGCGTAAATTACTGGAATATCATCGCTGACACTCTCGACAGTCTGACTAAGGCGCGATTATGGAATTCACGTAATCTTAGCGCGCCCGACAAAGATGCCCATTGAGCTCAAGAACGAGATCCAGCTCGAAATCGCCCATGTCTTGTTCATCGACATAGTTGGCTACTCGAAGTTTTCGATTAACGACCAGCACGCGACGGTTGAGGAGCTGAACCAAATCGTTCGCGCGTCCGAGCAATTTCAACGAGCCGAAGCTGCGAGTCGTTTGATTAGGATCCCAACCGGCGACGGGATGGTGCTGGTCTTTTATACCAATCCGGAAGCGCCTGCGCAGTGCGCGGTGGAGATCAGCGGCGCGCTCAAGGAACACCCTCACCTGCAAGTTAGGATGGGAATCCACAGCGGTCCAGTTAGCGGCCTGGTCGATGTAAATGAACGGGCCAATCTCGCGGGCGCTGGAATCAACATGGCAAAACGGGTGATGGATTGCGGCGACGCAGGGCACATCCTCCTTTCCAAGCATGTTGCCGAAGATCTCGAAGAATACGAGAAGTGGCGACCGTTTCTGCACGATCTCGGCACATGCGAAGTGAAACACGGCGTGCGCGTCTCGGTCGTGAACCTCTACGACGATCAATTCGGCAATGCGAAGGTGCCGCGGAAATTCGAGACCGTCCAGAAACGCCGGGCCCGCGTGCGCCGGGCGGAAGTGACCGTTACGCTGCTGTTGCTTGCCGCGATTATTGCTGCCTTCGTCTTGCTTCTGCGCAGACCGGCGCGCTCAGCCTTGGCGATTGCGGGAAAAAGTATCGCCGTGCTGCCATTTGAAAATCTGAGCCGCGATCCCGACAACGCCTACTTTGCCGACGGAATCCAGGACGAGATTCTGACGCGCTTATCCAAGATCGCCGATCTAAAAGTAATCTCGCGCACATCCACCCAGCATTATAAAAGCGCGCCGGATAATTTGCGCGAGATCGCAAAACAACTGGAAGTCGCCCACATCTTGGAAGGCAGCGTGCAAAAGAGCGGTGACTCCGTGCGTGTGAATGTGCAGTTAATCAAAGCAGCCAATGATTCTCACCTTTGGGCCGACACGTTTGATCGAAAACTGACCGACATCTTTGCGGTCGAGAGCGACATCGCCAAAGCTGTCGCCGATCAATTGCGAGCGAAGCTTAGCGGGCAGGAAGAGCAAGAGATCGCCGCGAAACCGACAGACAACCCTGAGGCCTATGAAGCCTATCTGCGCGGTCTGGCTTATACATTGAAAAGCTTTCCGACAAGGCCGAATGCCCTTGGCGCACAGAAATATTTGAAGGAATCGGTGCACTTGGATCCGAAGTTCGCCCTTGGCTGGGCACTGCTGTCAATTGTTGACTCCCGCAACTACCTCACACAAAGCCTACAACCAACGGTCGCCCTTTGTGAAGAGGCGCGGCGTGCAGCCGAAAGCGCTCTCACTCTTCAGCCCAATCTCGGCGAGGCCGTATGGGCCAAGGGACACTATCACTACTCCTGTCTTAAAGATTACGACACCGCGGTACGCTACTTGGAGCAGGCGCATCTGCTCTTGCCGAATAACAGCCGAATCCTTGAGTCGCTAGCTTATGTCGCACGGAGACGAGGCCAGTGGGACCAGAGCGACTCGTACTTCAAACAAGCCGAGCAGCTCGACCCTCGTAACGTCAACCTAATCACCGAGCACGCTACTAACGATAAATGTCTTCGTCGTTTCCCGGAAGCGCTGCGAAGGTTTAATGAAGCTCTTAATATTACGCCAGACGACTTGAATATCTTGGTGCAAGAGGCAGCTATTGCACAAGCGCAGGGTGACTTGCCGCGTGCCTCAGCGATCCTTGCTCAGCTCCGCCTCGCGGCCGATGACATCGAAGGCTTGGAAACTCAAGTTTACCAAGCGATCCTGGAGCGTCGTCCTGTGCCGGTAATCACCTTCGTAAAGGAGATACTTGCCAAGCCTGATCCAGCGTCGGGTTACTTTAATGGCGAACTGCGTTTTTGGTTAGGTTGGGCGCAGGAAGTGGCTGGCGACGACGCCGGCGCCCTGGAAAGTTGGCGACAGGCCCGCAGCGAAATGGAACCCTTTCTCAAAGAACAGCCGGACAATTATAGTCTCATTGGCGATCTCGCGCTGATCAATATGAGCCTCGGTGACAAAGCTGCTGCACTGGCTCTGTCGGAACGGGCTATCGCCGCGAATCCGGTCGAGAAGGACGCCGTAACAGGTCCTGTTCCAATCGAAATCCTCGCCAGGGTAGCGGCGCGCATGGGAGAACCCGACCGCGCCATCGCCGCTCTGCACAAAGTACTCTCGATACCGTATTCAGGCGCATTCGCGTTTGGCGTGCCGCTGACTCCAGCGCTGCTCCGGCTCGATCCAATGTTCGACCCGCTCCGGAATGACCCGCGCTTCCAAAAGCTCGTCGCTTCGCCCGCGCCGAAGTAAACCTGGGGCCGATTTGTGGTTCGCCAACGCGAGACGCGTACTGGCTGTGAGTCGAACGCTGGTTTCGAATACTTCAACCCGTCATTACAATCATTGCGAGAACGTCTCGCGATCCAACACCAAACCTATCTGATCAAGGCTTCGGCGGAGGCGGGTGTGGTGGTGGCGTCGGTGGTGGCGGCCCGGGCGGCGGCGGTTTCGTCATTTTAATCATATGCGCCGAGACTGACAACTCTGCATCTAATGTCAAGCCATCTTTCAACGTTTGGTTTTCTCGGAGACTGCAACCGAGACATTCTCGTCCGTCTCAAGCGATAAGGTCTGGACCAAGGCAATGATTCGCACCACCCTGAACCACGACGAAATGCTGCCAATGTGCAAATCTGCTTTGATGGTGGCCGTCACCCTGACGATCGGAGCTATCCGCTAACAAATGGGACGAAATCCCATGAGCATCGGCCTAGGCGAATGGATATAGGCAAATTCCGATTCGGTTTTACGGTTGCTAATCGTGGCCTTGTCTGGCTTGATTCGTTGAGGATGGGTATCTATGGCACGGCGACTGCGCGCATTTGAATATCTGCTGCCGTGAAACCATCCAAGGTTGAAGTCAGACCGTCACCCGGTCGTGGGCGTGGCGTTTTTGCAATTCAACCGATTGGCTGCGATGAACTGATTGAATCGTGTCCTGTCATACTGTTTGAACCGAAATATAGGGCTGTTCTTGAAGCGACGCCGTTGTACGGTTATCTATACGGCTGGACTCATGACTCTAGTGAAGTCGCAATCGCACTTGGCTACGGTTCGTTGTACAATCACTCCGACGAGCCCAATGCTTCATATCATACGAATCGCAGTCGAGACGCAATTGACTTTATAGCGACCACGGTCATTGCTGTCGGTGAAGAAATAACGATCAGCTACCTCGATCCATCGGAAAGCCCAAGGAAACTTTGGTTCAAGGCGGTCTGAAAGCGTCTAGCTCGGTCCGCGAGATTTCATTGGCGAATGGACGTGCGAGTGGCTTTTTGTCTTTTGCAGTTTTCATGTAGTCCTTCTGCCAACCTTGTGCGACCACCTCTTGCTTTCGCTCTTCTAGCGCCGAGAGAAACCACTTCCTGCTAGCAAACCATTCTTGAAATTTATTTTCAAATTGGCGGTCACTTTCCAACATATGAAATTCGCCACGGAACGTCTCCAGCACACCTCTTCGAATTGGAAAGAATAGACAAATGGGTTCTCCCAGCGCGAACTCGACTGTGCATGGCCTCGTAAAGCGCCAGTTCATCGTGAATGTTGAATGAGCCCAGTCTGTTTCAATAATGCCATCTAGAGCTACGATTCCATCTTTGGGACTATTTGTCGGTCCTCGAACCATTAAATTCCAGCCTTCCGGTGTCTTAAACAGGAAGGGAATCTGAAAAGTCAGCACTCCTTCGCCGAAGTGAGAGCAGCAGTGCAGGGGACCATCCCCGCCCAGGTTTTCCACGTACAAGCCCTCGTATGCCGAAGTGCCATCCCAACTGGCACGGACGTGATGCGTAGACAGGATTTCCCAGCCGTATTGATTCGCCACGACCAATGGCAGGCACCGATATGGAGCCTTTTCTTCTGCATCTTCCATCCAGCTACGTTCTCGGGGCGCAGGGCGTATAGGCGCGGAATCACCCTCAGATATTTGATAGGCAATTAATTTTTGGAGTGATTCCTGCGGAGCAGCTTCTTCTTCACGCCCCGAACATGTCTTCATGTCAGTTTTTATGATTTTTAAAAGTGAGAATTCGATACAACAAGCCCGCAGCTGAGCGGAGCTTTAGCAAAGACGGAGCCCCACTGTAAAGAAGAACGGTCGATGAGCGGTCATGGCTTACCGAAAGCGAAAACGAAGTTTACGGATGGTTTTAGTGCACTCGTCGTCTTAACACAGCGATAGTGTAAGTCATTTCATCATTCAGGGCTAACGGCTGCTGAATGTCATACCGGAAATCGTAAACGTCGCACAATTCTAGGGAAGGAACCGAATCTAGCAGCCGTTGGAATTGCGTTGCCGTGTACGTCCGGAACTGAAATTCGTGCCGCACGCGAAATTCCTTCGAGCCGCGGCGGGCCAGCATGCAAACCCGAAGGTCCTCAATCTGGCGGCTGCTATCGACGCGTAACACGCGCAGCGTTACGGTCACGCTTGTATTGCCTCGTCGCTCCGTCCAGCATTCCGGGTCCTCTTTGTCGACACCTAAAGGGAGCAAATGCAAGCCGAGGAGATAGATGCCGCCCTCACGAAGGCTGCCGGCAATGCATTCCAGGTGGCCGCGCGCCGCCTCCTCCGTCAACAAGTGGCGAAACGTGCTAATAGTGCAGTAGGCCGCATCAACCGGTTGACCGAGGCGAAAATCGGACATCTCGGCCTCGAATGCTTCGGCTTGGAGCCGGCGTCGTGCCAGATGCCGTCGAAGGTAATTCAACGCTGGCTGGCTTAGATCGAAACCTGTCATTTGGTAACCTCGGGCGGCCAACTCAATGATCAGTCGGCCAGTGCCGCAAGCCGGCTCTAGGAACCGGTCGGCATCGAAGGCGCAATACTTGCCGCATGCCGCCACGATGAAGTCGGCCTCCGAGAGCGTGTAGGCTTGGAAGGCAATGTCGTAATACTGCGGATAATCAAACCAGTTTGCTGAGACAATACGACTTCTCTCCATTGTTAATTGAGGCAGCTTAGTTGACTCGAAGCTAGCGGAAAAAGGCCATCTGAATACGACGAAACTAGTGGCGCTCGTCCGCGACCCCCCTTTTGTGACAAAGCGCCATCGACGCCTGGCGTCGAGGTAGAGTCCTGTTGTGACGGGCGCTAAGGCGCACAGAGTGAGAAACAGGACATGAATCAGCACGGAATCAAGTGACCGCCTCTCCGCGCCGTGGAGCCCGCAGTCGGCTCCAGGCACACCTAATGCTGCAGAATATCTGGAACCTTCGCTCTCCACTTTCCGTAGAAGTGAGCATGAACACCACCCCCCAGAGCACGGTACTTCCAGCAATCCGAGGTGCTTCGCGACTGGCTGGCGACACACCCGAGAAGCTAAAAGCTGACTCGGACCACGAGCACATGAACGAGTTGGCGGCAATGCGTCACGATCAAAGGTGGCAGAACGATTGCACGAAGATGCTCGCGTTTCTGTGAAACCTTTCTTCGCAAACATGCAAGGTGCAGCAATGTCGTTACTCACTACCTTTGCGTTTGTATCGCAGGCATTCGCGGTTGTGCGGCCGCTTTTTCCAGTCAAAGCAGCGCCGCCATATAACGGCGAAGTGGTCGTCATAGGAGACGATCTGGTCCGCCGTCTTTGCGATGACAACCCACTAAACACGAAATGATTACTCTTGAAAAACCAGGTGCCGAAATCGAAGGAAACGCCTACAGCAATTGGATGAATTTTTATCGTTAATCGCTGAGGCTTTGGTCGTAGCTCTTCTATTGACCTAATGAAACGCCCCGTATTCCGACAAAAAAAACTCATTCCAGAGACGGCCTCTGATCGAAGCATAGCGTTCAGCAGCGAAGAGGGATTAAAACGGCTGTGGGTCCTGCTCGAGTTGGAGAAACTGAATAGGCAGAAGAAATATCTGCAAGGCGAGCTGCAGAAACGCAAGTTGTGGAGGAAGGTGCTGCTCGAGAGGTTAAACCAGCTCCCCGAGCGGAATTAGGGCAGAACAACTTTTCGCTGGTCCCGCCATTTGCACGACGCTAGGCGGTGGCGGTTTGGCCAACCGCGGCCAATCCATTTGATCGGCTTGCCACTAGCCTTCGCAAACCCGGTGGCAACCGGGCTTACTGCCTGGCCTTAGATCGTCCAGACCTGTCTTAGACAGGCGGGAACATCTCTAAACAGGGGTCCTCAGTTTATGCCCCAATGTTATGTGGACGTACCCTCGTTTCTGTTTTACGAGGGAAAACGACCCTAACGGGATTCGAACCCGTGTTACCGCCGTGAAAGGGCGGTGTCCTGGGCCTCTAGACGATAGGGTCACAAAGCGGGAGCAATATCAGAATTGCTACTCTTGGACGCAAGGTAAATTGACGTCTCTTTTTCGGGCTCTTTCGCTTTAGACGGCGCGTAGCTGGTGCGACTACAGCCCCAACTGAAGTTCGTGAATCAACGCTGCTGCGCGAGCAGTTGCACCGTGATGCTTGCTCAAAACGTCGTGAGCGTTTTGGACGAGACGCTTGCGTGCTTCGCTATCGCGCAGTAGCTCGGAGATGGTTCGTTCAAGTGAATCGACATCGCCAACCTGGATCGCGCCTTTCTTCAGCACGAGTGCTTTCGCAAGTGTCGCGAAGTTTTCCATGTGCGGACCAAACACAACTGGTTTGCCGGCCATAATCGGCTCCACAGGATTTTGACCGCCTTGTGCGGTCAAGCTTTTCCCAACGAATACAATGGTGGCGATACCATACCAGCGCTGAAGTTCACCCGTAGTGTCGAGAAGGGTACAGTCCGCATCTAATTCGCGACCAACCGCCACTTCGCTCGCCACCGCCACGCGCAAGGGCAGAGCAGCAAGTTGCGCGCGGATTTCGCGGAGCCGTTCCACATGGCGCGGCGCAATGAACAACCGCAGTGACGAAAATTGCTGACGCAAGCGCAGAAAGACTCGGGCCAGAATTTCCTCTTCGCCCCGATGCGTACTGCCGCCGAACAACACTGGACGCTGTTGATCTGAATCGCTGACGCTGGTTGTTCGCGCATTTTCCTGTGCTTCTGGCGTCAGATCACGCCCATTGGGGTCGTATTTGATGCTGCCGACGGCGCGAATCGAATCGCGTTTAACGCCGATCGCGACCCATCGATCAACGTCATCCGGCTCCTGCGCGCAAACCAGATCCAAGAGTCGAAATGTGGGCGTCACGAAAAATCGGAACCGGCGGAATCTTCTCTCGGATCTCGGCGACAAGCGCGCGTTCACCAATATCGTGGGAATTCGGCGTTCGTGCGCCAATGCCACAAGATTTGGCCAAACTTCCGCTTCAACCAGCACGATTCGAGTCGGCCTGATCACCGCAAACGCGCGGCGCATGATCGGCCAGTAATCGAGCGGTGTGTACATGACTTCGATCCAGGTCGGAGCGTTCTTGTTTGCCAGAGCGAAACCGGTCGTGGTGGTCGTGGTCAGAACGCAGTGCAAATCTGGTTCGAGCGCTTGCAATGCCTTGGCCAGTTTCAACGCGACGTTTACTTCCCCCACGCTTACCGCGTGCAGCCATGTCGATTCTTGCTTCGCCAGGCGAACGCATACTTCGTAATCGTAAATTCCCAGACGCTGTCCGAACTTTTCGCTGTAACCGCCGCGCCGAATCATCTTCGCCAAATAGCCCGGCAGAAAGAACAAGAGCCCGATCGGCCAAAACAAATTGTAGATGAAACGAATCATTCAATTACCGGATTCCGAATTTTTGATTGCGGACTCCGGGAAAGAAACAAGACCTCGGTGGCCCCATATGTTTTCTGGCGAACCAAAAGCCACTGTTTCATTTGGGGAACGGCTTCAGCCGGCCATTTTTCCAAAACGAGAATCCCATCTGCGTCCATTAACTGAGGCAACTCTTCGTCTGCCAGCAGTTTTTCGGTGAAGCGCTCACCGTCTTCCGTTTTTTCGTAAGGTGGATCGGCAAAGACAATATCAAACAGTTCCGAGCCGGAAGCATGCCGGAGGAAATCGAAGGCATCCTGCTGTCGAATTCGTCCTTTCAACTTTGTTTTGACGAGATTGCGCTCGATGATCTCCGCCGATTGTCCGTCTTCCTCCACAAAAACAACAGAAGACGCGCCGCGGCTGAGCGCTTCAATTCCAAGTGCGCCGCTCCCCGCGAAAAGATCGAGGACGCGGGCCTCCACGACGGCGTCGCCCAAACTGGAAAAGATAGCACCTTTGACACGGTCCATTGTCGGTCGTACACCGCGCTTCGGAACTGCCAGGCGAATCCCGCCGGCGCTGCCGGCGATCACTCTCATGGCGACGAAGCCGGCGTTGGCGTTGCAGTAGCCTCAGGCAGCGCCTCCTGCGGCGAAGCAGAAGTTGATGGCGCGGCGGGCATTGCTTCTTCGATCTGTTTCTTTTTCTTCTTTGCTCGCTCCTTTTTTCCGCCGCCGAAGAAGCTGTTGATCATATTGCTAAGATCACGGCCGACCAGTCTGTCCATTAAGTTTGTGCTGGGGCGATCGATCGTGCCGCCCACCTGAAAATTAATCGCAGAATAGCCCGGCTCGTTGATCGGCTGAAAATTCTGGCGGATCGCTTTGAAAAGCTGACTACGAATCTTGTCGTTAATCGCCAGCTGAGAATCGAGTTTCAGCCTGCCATTAAACGTAACTGTTCCCGACGCTGTAAGACGAATATTCGGGGAGCGCAAAATCAGTTCGTCGATTGTGACCAGGCCTGGATTCACGTGATATCTCGCCTCCGCTTGCTCGAGTTGAAGCTCTCTTAGTTCTTCGATCTGAAGAAGCTCCCCGAGTAACACCAGCAAGCTATATTGTTGGACCCGCCCGTCGCGCAGGGAAATTTCGCCCTTTCCCACAAACGCCTCTGGATCGGCCGTTTTGCCGGAAGCTTGGAAACTTCCCTCCAATTTGCCCTGCACGACACCCTTGGGACCGCCCGCGTTTGCGATAATCTGATCGGCCAGCACATTGCGAAACTTTACGCTCGTGGTAAACGGAGAATCCTCCGCTTCCGGTTGCATCGCAAAATAGCCGTTGATCTCACCGTTACCGGCGCGCGCGGAAATCTTGGAAAGCTCCAGTACATCCGGCTCGTAGCGCAGTGGAGAGCGCAGTTGCTCCAGAAAAAAACGGTTCTGCAGGGAAATTCTTGCCACCTGCGTATCGCCGTGGAGCGCCAAGGCGCTGCGGATGCTGGTGCGAAAGTCTACCCCGTTAAAACTCGCAAGTAGCCTGCCTGCATGATCGAGAAAAGTGAAATTGCCATTCTTAATGCTGACGCGTCGAACCTCGGGAGGCATCGCCAGTCTCGGTTCCTGTTTGGGAGGTTGATCGTTGACCGTCGCCTGAACCGGAGAAGGAAGATTCGCCGGAGTAATGGCAACAATAGGAGCGGTCTGCGTTTGAGAAGTTTCCGCGGATTCGCTTTCTACTCTCGGCTGGGACACAGTTGGAGCCGCTTTCTTTGTTCCTCGTGATCTGGGTAATTTCCATTTTCCTTCGACGTCCTGCGGCCAAACTACATTTGGATTGATGAGCGCGACCTCTTTGATCACCAGGCGCCGGGAAAAAAGGGAGAGGAACCGAACGCGCAGCCGAAATGTCTTTGCTTCGAGGAAATGTTTCGGGGCAAGTGGCGAAGTTTGCGCAATCGTGATACCGCTCAGCTCCAGTCCCCCCCACGGCGTCACGCTCATGCTACGGATTCCCAGCGTGGTGCCGAGGCGCCGGCTCAATTCCTGTTGAATCTTCGCGTGTGTACCTTGCGATTGCACATACAGATTCACGCCGGTCAAGAGAATTGCGCCAAGTCCAATCAACGCCCCTAGAGCAATCAATGAAATCCGGCGCAATCTTTTCACCGTGAGACGTTACGCAGTCCGAGTTTGAAGAAAAGGTGAAAGCCCTCTGCTACTTTTCCTTGTGACAGATACGATTGTCATTCTCAATCCAACCGCGGGCAGCCCGGAACACATTCGGAGCTGGCAGGAGCGCGTCGAATCACTCGCTGGCGATTGGCCCGTCCGCGTTACGGCGCATTCTGGCGAAGCCGAGGCGCTGGCCAGGCGCGCAGTTGAAGCGGGATTTGCGCGGATCGTCGCGGCAGGTGGCGACGGAACAGTTAGCCAGGTAGCAAACGGACTCGTCGGCAGCAATGCCACATTGGGCGTGCTACCGATGGGCACTGTAAACGTTTTCGCGATGGAGCTTGGCTTGCCATTGCACAATCTCCAGCGCTGCTGGGACATCATCGAAGACACAAACGTCCGTCTGGTCGATCTGCCGAGCGCGAATGGGAAATATTTTGTCCAGCTTGGCGGCGTGGGCCTGGACGCACAGGTGGTCAAAGAGACCAGCCTCGCTTTCAAACGCAGTTTCGGTCCGCTCAGCTATCTCATCTCAGCAGCGCACATCGCGGCACGGCAACCCCCGAAGCTCTTCATCGAGTCGAAGCATACTGCTGTGGAAGAGGGATCGTTCGTTCTCATTGGCAACGGGCGCCTTTATGGCGGGCCTTTCCCGTTTTTTAAACACGCTATCATCGACGATGGATTATTTGACGTCGTCGTCTTCAAACGCCTGGGCTATCTCGAAATCGTCAAGTATCTCCAGGACGTTGTATTCAGCTCCGACATTAAGGTTCCGGAAATTGAATATTTTCAGACGCGGCAGTTGCGCATAACGAGCGAACAGGACGTTCCCCTTGAGCTCGATGGCGAACTCGCGGGCAGTTGCCCGGTTGATTTCCGAATTCGGAAGAGAGCGCTTCGCGTTTTGGCGCCTTCGCCCTGAGCACTGATCATTTTTTTGTTACATGTGTAACATGAAGTTGCACTTGTTCTGCGCACTCCGCGTCATAAGAGCCGCGCTAACCAGCTGGTCTTCGCTGAAATCCGCGTGATGTTCCGCACGATGGCTCGTAGTGATCATGGATTCGCGAAAAAGCTGCTGCTTCAATTAACCCGGCACAGGTCGAAACTGTCCTGATTCATCTTAGGGAACACTGGCCGGAAACCGCCCAGCCTCTTGCCGACGTCGTCGAACAATTTCCGTTGGGTGAGGCTGCCCTGCTTCATCTTCTTGCTGTCTCCAGTATCTGCGCAGCGCGCCTCACACACGACCCGGACAGCCTTCTGTGGCTTTGCCAGCCGCAAATCTGCGGTGCGCCTCGCGGTTATGCGGAGATGCTGGGCTACTTGCAGAGGTCGGCTGGCAACTCGATCGCAGATCAGGGTTTTTCTGCCCTTCGTTTTTGGAAGGGCCGTGAGATGACGCGCATCGCCGTACGCGAGCTTGCAAACGTGGCGTCGCTGGAGGAAACCACCGGTGAGCTTTCGCAGGTGGCGGAAATTTGTATCCGCAATGTGTTCGAACATTGGAACACGGAATTGCGGCAACAATATGGTTCGCCCAAGGCGGAATTTGCCATTCTTGCATTAGGCAAGCTTGGCGGCGGGGAGCTAAATCACAGCTCAGACGTCGATCTTCTCTTTCTCTACAGTGAGGAAGGCCAGCTCACAACACACATTTCCTATCACGAATTCTTTAACCGGCTGGGAAAAAGAATCCTCGAAACGTTTTCAACTCAGCATCCGGGTGGCTCGCTCTTTCGGGTCGATCTGCGTCTGCGACCCGAAGGCTCGGCGGGGCCATTGGCCCGCTCGCTCGAGAGCATGGAGAATTATTATGCCGGGTTCGGCGAAACCTGGGAACGTCTTGCGCTGATCAAGGCGCGTGGAATCGGCGGCAGCCGCGAGCTGGCTTACGAATTCCTACGGCAACATCAGCCTTTTATTTACCCCAAAAGCGCGTCGCCCGACCTGCTGGACGAAATCGCCAGTATCAAGCGGCGCATCGAGCGCGATATAGTCGGCGCGGACAAGCTGGAACGCGACGTGAAACTTGGACGCGGAGGGATTCGCGAGATCGAATTCATCGTGCAGACGTTACAGCTTATCCACGGAGCGCGTCATCCGTTCCTGCAGGAATCAGGTATGCTCAAGGCGCTGCGAGCGCTTCGCCAATTGGATCTTCTTCCGCGCGAGGAAGTGCTGACTTGCGATAATACTTACCGATTTCTCCGCCGCGTGGAGCATCGTTTGCAGATAGAGGCCGAACAGCAAACGCATATCGTTCCTCGAGAGGCGGAAGCCTTGCGACGCCTCGCACTCAGCCTTCGGTTTCCGTCCAGTGAAGATTTCACTGCGGCGCTGCAGGAAAAGATGCGCGCGGTGCGTCCGATTTTTCAACGGATTGTTTCAGGAACCTCCACGGCTCCGGCCGGATCGCCTAAGGCAAACGATCTCGAAATTTTCAGCGATGAGAAACGCGCCGCGAAGGCGCTTTCCGATCTCGTACAGGGCGCTGCCGGATTCCATATCGCGCCGCGCACACGCCAGATCTTTCGCAAGCTGCGTCCGGACTTGCTAGGATGGCTTGCAAAGACTGCAGACCCGGATGCGACGCTGAATCAATTCGTTCGCCTCGTGGAGGGTTATGGTTTGCGCAGTCTGTTCTTTGAGCTCCTGGTCGCAAATCCTCGATTGCTGGAGCTGGTTATAAAAACCTTCGATGCCAGCCGCTTTGCCAGCGAGCTTTTGATTCGCCGGCCGCAGCTTTTGGAGGATATCACTCGAGACCCAACATTTGATGAACCACGGTCCGTAGCAGAGAATTTAAGGCGCCTCGATTCGTTAGGCGCGGATGCAAACAATCTCGACCCAATACGCGCTTACCGGCAAAGGCAACTCTTGCGCATCATCCTGCGCGACGTGCTGGGACTTATCCAACCAGCGGCGACTTTTGCCGAGCTTTCCGATGTCGCGGAAGCATGCCTGGTTTTTGTCGCGAAGCTTTTCGCAAGTGAACAGCTGACCGTCATCGCGCTCGGAAAATTTGGAGGGCGCGAGATCAGCTACGGCGCAGACCTGGACGTTTTGTTTGTGGGCAACGACGTGCGCGCCGCGCAGAATCTTATGATCGCCATGGCGCAGCCAACTGCAGAGGGAAACATCTGGGCGCTGGATGCAAGGCTGCGTCCTGAAGGCGAAAAAGGCCCGGTTGTCTGTTCTCTAGAAACTTACGAGGCGTACTACGCAGGCCGAGCGCAGCCTTGGGAATTGCAGGCGCTGACTCGCGCACGCAGTGTCAGCGGGTCGTTGCAAAGCGAATTCGTGAAGATTGCAAAACACGCATGGAGTCGAGCATGCCAGGATGCCGATCTTTTCATAAAAATCGATGACATGCTTGAGCGCATTCGGCGTGAGCGCGGAAGCGGATCGGATTTTCTCGATTTGAAGACCGGAAACGGCGGCATCATAGAAGCGGAGTTTCTCGTTCAAGCATTGCAGATGCGCGGAAATATCTGGGAACAAAACTGGGAGCGTGCCGTCGATCGCATGCACGAGGCCCGGCATCTAAGCAGCTCGGAAATTGCGAAGCTCAAAAGCTCTTATGCGTTCCTGCGCCGCTGCGAACTTGTGCTGCGTCGATATGACAATAGAGGCGGTTCAACGCTTCCGAGCGATCCAGAAGAACAACGAAAGTTTGGCATTCGCCTTGGGTATCCTGAATTCGACGCTTTCCGTCGCGATTATCTCGATGCTCGCGACGCGATTCACACACTCTACCAACGGCACATTACACCGGCTTAACCGCAGTAACGATTAACGTTCGCCCAAGCAGCAGGTCCTGCGAATTCATCGCTCGAACAGTCCAGGCATTTCGGCCGTCCAGTGTGCCGTAGGTGCTCTTGTCACGACGATAAACGATCCAGTTTGTGGCGCGCAGAGGAACGATTAGGAACGGAAATGCCAGAAGGGAGCGGCGTTGGTACTTATCCACTGTCACTTTTAAATCCTGGAAGCTAGCACTGAGGAGCGCGTGCGATAGATAGAACCAGCTGACCGGGTTGATGTGGCCACGCGTCGTGTGAATGTCGGATTCGTCAGAGGCCAAGGGGCCAAATAAATTGTAAAAGCCAGACGACAGATAGCGCAGACGGGAACGCAGATTCAAAATATTCGGGGTTGAGAATACTGCGACGCCCCCCGGTTGTAGAACACGGAAAACTTCGCGGATGACCTTTCGATAGTTTTCCAAGTGCTCGATTGTTTCGATGCATGTAACCAGCGCGAACCGATTATCGCTGTACGGAAGCGGTTGGCGATTCAGATCGACTGTGTCGATCCTGGGACCTGGAACAGAGAGCAATTTATCCGTGTAATCGCAGCCAAAAGAACGAAAGGGATAATGCGCTCGAACAAGCCGCAACAATTCTCCGGTCCCGCTGCCAACATCGAGGTGGTCTCCGTTCGATGGAATGGCAGGCGCGGTCGCGATCGCGCGAAGGACACTTTGATGAATCCTCGAAGTGCTTAGCTCGGAAATCTCGCGCCGCCGTTTTCTCCCAAAGATTTTTCGGTAGATTTTCTTGGAGAACCTTCGAGTGCGCACAGCGAATTGTGAACTGTGTCCGATCGCGTTAAGACCGGCAATCGCCTGCGAACCAATCAGCCCGGAATGCCCTTCAGCATCTCAGCATTGGTCGGGAATTTTTTCACAAACATCAACAGCCGCTGAATCGCTTCCTCTGGTTTGTGTCCAGCCAGGCCACGCCGAATGAGATTGATTTTCTCCAGTTCCCACGGTTGCAACAGCAACTCTTCCCGCCTCGTGCCAGAAAGAAAAATGTCCACCGCAGGATAGATCCGCTGGTC
>Ga0193729_1000170_pt1 | contig 31766 bp, 32 predicted proteins | sample U1c2metaG_FD_143036 | JGI IMG/M metagenome (GOLD analysis project Ga0193729, IMG submission 143036) | Soil microbial communities from a riparian zone of the East river system, Colorado, United States - U1c2 | ecosystem: Environmental > Terrestrial > Soil > Riparian zone | place: USA: East River...
TGGCCTTGCTTGTGTGTCTTTCAACTGCGGCACGGGGCGCGAACAACATCACCGGCGCGGTCCGCAATCAGAGCCGCGGCGAACCCGCTGCAGGTGATGAGGTGATCCTTGCCCGGCTGGACCCGGGAATGCAGGAGGAGGCGCGCGCGAAGACCGATTCACAGGGGGCGTTTACTCTCAATGTTCAATATCCTGACAAACCGCACTTGGTGCGCGTGTTTCACCAGGGCGTTAACTATGATCAGCAGGCTTCCGCCGGTCAGGCTCTCACTATCCAAGTCTTCGACGCAGCGACATATGTGGTGGGCATAACCGGCACTATCGAAATCCTCCGCACCGGAACTGTTGGAAACTTGCTTCACGTTTCCGACATGGTTGAGATCAAGAACGAGTCCAGCCCGCCTCTGACACAGGCGGGTGAGCGCACATTCGAAGTGTATTTGCCGGCAAGCGCCAAGATTGATTCTGTCCTCGCCGCAGGTCCCGAGAACATGAGTATGATGATTTCCGCGGCGCTCGTGCCCGGCCAGCCCGGACACTACACGGTGAATTTCCCCTTGCGGCCGGGAGCAACCAAGTTCGCGTTCAACTACGACCTGCCCTACGATGGCCATGTCGCGTTTCATCCAAAGTTTGCGTTTCCGGTGCAGCAATTGGCGGTCATGATTTCACTGACCATGAAATTTTCGTCTAGTTCACCAGCCTTCAAGATCCTTGCAACCGGCAACAGTCGCTATCAAGTCCATGCAGCAAGCCGAGTGAAAGCAGGAGCGGGCCCTGAGTTTGAAGTCTCTGGAACCGGAGCGCTTCCGTCGCTCGGAGATCAAGCCGAATCCCCGGCGCGGTCACAGTCTCCGGCGGTTCCTAATCGAGTCGTATCGGCTCCGGGTCGCGGCGCTTTGCCTTCTCTAGCCAACATCGATACACGCTTGAAGCAGACACCGCCACCTTCGCAATCGCTCGTCTTGGCCGGACTGACTTCTGTCCTTCTTGTTACCTCTGTTCTCTTGGTTTGGCGCGCGCGCAAAACACGGAGCTTCTCCGCCGCACAAACAGTTGCACCACGGCTCCGTCAAGGCGACCGTCCCCAACCTGACTGGAAACTCTAAGATAAGAAATGTCACATCTTGAGGCCGGCAGACAATTTGTCTCCAACCTCTCCCTGTGAGAACATACTTGTGACGGAGACCTAATGAGCGTATCTCTCGGTAAACATGTCACACTGACCAAGCCCGACGATTTCGGGGATCTCCTCGAAGACGAAGGCATCATCTTCACGACGCTCGATAAGGCTGTGAACTGGGCGCGCAAGAGTTCCATTTGGCCGCTCGGCTTTGGTTTGGCCTGCTGCGCCATCGAAATGATGTCCATGGCCGCCGCCCGTTTTGACCTCGCGCGTTTCGGCGCCGAAGTTTTCCGCCCATCGCCCCGTCAGGCCGATCTGATGATCGTCGCCGGCCGCCTCTCGCAAAAAATGGCTCCCGTTATCCGCCAGCTTTACGATCAAATGCCCGAGCCCAAGTGGGTCATTTCCATGGGCGCCTGCGCCACTTCCGGCGGCGTCTTCAACAATTACGCCATCGTGCAGGGTTGCAATCAGGTCATTCCCGTGGATGTATACGTCCCCGGCTGCCCGCCGCGCCCCGAGGCCGTTCTCTACGCCATCCTGCAGCTCCAGAAGAAGATCGACAATGAGAAGGGTTCCTTCCGGCGCGTCATGAATCTCTCCTGATCGCGGCACAGAGATTTCACCAATCCCGGCATGCGAGCGAAATTATTCTCGACGAAAACGCGATTCCCCGTGCATCCTGCCGCCATGGTTCCCATTTTTCTTGCCGGGGCGCTCCTCTTGTTCAGTTGCGGCGGAGGTGCAATGCTTCAACCTCCTCCTCCGGCGAGCTATAAACTTGCATGGGGCGATGAATTCAGCGGGCCCGACGGCGCGTCGCCCGATTCCTCGAAATGGATCCACGACGTCGGCGGCAACGGATGGGGTAACAACGAACTGGAGTACTACACCAATCGCACGCAGAACGCCCAGATCAAGGGTGGTAATCTCGTCATCACCGCGCAGAAAGAAACCTACACCGGCGCCGACGGCGTAACGCGGAATTACACCTCCGCGCGTTTGAAAACCCAGGGGCTTTTCAGTCAGGCCTATGGCCGCTTTGAAGCGCGCATTAAAATACCCGCGGGACAGGGAATGTGGCCCGCCTTCTGGATGCTCGGCAACGACATCACCTCAAATGGCTGGCCGAAGTGCGGCGAAGTCGACATCATGGAAAACATCGGCAAGGAGCCAGGCACCGTTCATGGATCGCTGCATGGCCCGAGCACCGTCGGCCGAACGAGCGACGTCACCGCGCCCTTCAGCCTGCCCGCTGGCCAGAATTTCGCCGACGACTTTCATCTCTACGCGGCCGAATGGGAGCCCAACACAATCCGCTTCTATGTCGATACCGCTCTTTACGCTACATTTAACTCGTCGCAATGGCCCGCCGGCGGCACCTGGGTTTTCGATCACCCCTTCTTCATCATCCTCAACGTCGCCGTAGGCGGCGATTGGCCCGGCTCGCCCGACCGCACCACCGTTTTCCCGCAGCAAATGCTCGTCGACTACGTCCGCGTCTACAGCAAGCAATAGCCGCGTGACTCACCTCCTCAGGGATGAGGCCTTTCTCTTCGCTTTTTTTCTGCATACTCGGCGTCTCTGCGTTTAAACTCTTTGTGGCAACTCTTGAGAGAGGAGGGAAGCATCGATGCCCCCAACACCCGATTCCGCGCGGCAACTTCTTCGCCACACCGTCGCCGCCGTCGCCTACCGTGCCGGCAAAGCTCTGCGCGGCGCTCCGGACCACTTCGCCAGCTTCCATATCGGAGACAAGACGCGCACGCCCGCGCAAATCCTCGCGCACATGGGTGATTTGTTTGACTGGGGGCTCTCTATCGCGCAAGGCCAGCAGACCTGGCACGACTCCACCCCCTTGCCGTGGAACGCCGAAGTCGAACGTTTCTTTGCGGCCATGAAAAAGTTCGACGACCATCTGGCCTCAGACGAACCGCTTCACGGATCGGCGGAAGGCCTCTTTCAAGCTCCGGTTGCTGACGCCCTCAATCACATCGGCCAAATCGCCATGCTCCGCCGCCTCGCTGGCTCCCCCATCAAGGGCGAAAACTACTTCAAGGCCGACATTGCCGCCGGCCACGTTGGCCTCGAGCAGTCCGCCCCTCGCCGCGAATTCGAGTGATTCCCCTTTCTTAATCTAGGTCTGCCCGCAAGGGATTCAAAATGGATTTATCACCGATTCCTACCATGGTGTAAGTACGACCATTATGGTCATCTCAGATCGCTTACGCGCCATCCGGGAGCAGAAAGACCTTTCGCAAGGTGATATCGAGCAGCGCACCGGCCTGAAGCGTTGTTACGTCTCCCGTGTGGAGAACGGCCACACTGTCCCGAGCATCGAGACGCTCGAAAAGTTGGCCCGGGCCCTCGAAGTTCCGATGTACCAATTATTTTACGACGGGGAACAGCGGCCCGAGGTCCCGTCCCTTCCCAAAGGCATCTCCGCCGGCGACGACGAATGGGGTAGCTCTGGTGAATCTGCGAAATTCTTCAAAAGGCTGCACCAGCTTCTCAGTCGCCTCTCCGCGGATGATCGGAAGTTGATCATTCACATGACCTTCCAGTTGGTCCGCAAGAACCGCCCCTGATTCTTCCTTCCGACAGCGACGCTGGTTTTCTGTATATGGTCATATTACTATGACCATAGGCATAAGGAGGACACCATGAAACAGATGCGAGCCAGCGTCTTCAAGGCGCGGTGCCTCTCGATCATGAACGACGTCCAGGCAACCGGTGAACCGGTCATTGTTACCAAGCGCGGCACGCCGGTAGTACAGGTCGTTCCCGTCGAGCCCCGCAAAAACAATCTTTTCGGTTTCATGGCCGGCGAATTCAAAATCACCGGGGATATCGAGAGCCCCGTAGTCCCGCTGAAGCAGTGGAAGGTCATGAACAAGTGATCCTCCTGGATACCCACGTCTTGATTTGGCTCGCCAGCGATCCCTCGAAACTCTCGAAAAAGGCCGCCGACGCTATCCGTTCGTCCATCAAACAGGGCGGGATTGCCATCTCGGCGATCACTTTGTGGGAGCTGGCGTGGCTGGCGACTCACGGCCGCCTTAGCTTTGGGAGAACCGTGGAGGACTTCGTCGAGAAGATCTCGTCCCGGACGGCCATCCGGCCCATCACCGTGAAAGTTGCCGTCTTGGCCAACCAGCTTCCCACGAATTATTCCGGTGATCCCTGCGACCGCCTCATTGGCGCGACCGCCCTGTCCGAGGGCCTGCCTTTGGTCACCAAGGACCGCAACATCCGAGGCTGTAGACAACTCCAGACGATCTGGTGAATAGGGAGTGCTTGGTACCACGACGCCCCCCCTCGTGTATTGCGCAAAGAGTACGGAATTGCTTGAAAACAAATGGGTTGAGTTTTGCATGAGCGCAAAAAATGTGCACAAGAGTGCGCAAGAATATGAAAAAAAAGGGGATAGATCGAGGAATCTTTGGAACGTTTAAACGTTGGAGAGGGAGTGTTCGGAGAACGGAAGGTTACCGTGATCGTACGCCCCCAGTCCCATGGAGAGCCCACCCTCCCCGACCTCGCGGGGTAAACGTCAACCCGTGATTGGGCATCCGAATTCGTGTTAACGTCTTGTTTCCGGTTACCCGCCCTCGCTAACCATGGTCGCTTGCGGGACTGTTTGCACTAGGGGCGGACCAAAGCAGCAATTCCATAATAAGGCTGAAGGAGGAGGAGCATGAGAGCAATTCTAACCTCCGTAGCGATCTTATTTATGTCCGGCGCAATACTGGCCCAGGAAAGGAGACTGCCTACTATTGTGCAAAGGACGTTTGTTCCTGACGAGCCGGTGCCGTGCATCGCATTTAATCGGATGGCGGCTCGATTGGATGCGGTTTACAAAACCGAAGAAATCAGCAAAAGCGACTTTGACGAGGGCCTGAAAAACTACAAGGATGGCAGACAGGTAGAGGACGTGGATTATTTCATGAGCGGGAAGGACAAATACCAAAGGATTTTTCTGCGGCGGGACAAGCGCGCTGAGTTCATTCGTTGGTACCTAGTGGAGGGAGGACGCGGGCAAATGAGCACGGCCGATTCCCAGTGCAGCATCGAATTAGGTGAGAAAGAGGAAAGATATTCGGGAATTTACACACTTCGCCGGTTACAGGACGCGATGACTGTTTCGCAGGCAGAGGGGCTATTGGCGGATGTTGCTTTGGAAGGGCAGAATGTGATGATAAAAGCTCTTTTGGAGAGTGAATCAGCGCGCAGAAAAGATGTAGACCGCTACAACAAGCTGGTCGAAAACGTCAACACCTACAATAAGGCAGTGAACGATCTCGTTGTTACCGTGAATACGGCCATGAGTGAACCGAAGGGCTCCAAGCTAGTGCCAACGTTGAGCTTCAATTTTGTTCGCCTGCAACCCATCACCTGCACTGCAAGCACATTCGCGCTTAGCAATTCGACGGCTTACATGGCTAACGTGCGCACCATGGCCAACGTAACGCCAACGATGCACTGTGAGTAGGCGCTGCAGTGGCCGAGTCCAGGCGAGTCAAGGGTAAGCCCAAAACTGGATGCGCCATGGTTACCCAGTGCGATGCACTCGGATAGAAAAAGGCAAAGTCAAGAGCCCCGCACGTAAACCCGACGTGCGGGCACTCAAATTTGTCTTAGGGTTTATCGTCCAGGTCACCCGCCTCCGCAGGCGCGCATTCCTGAAGAGATTCGAGCGTGGCTGGTCTCGTTGGCGCAGTTTTCGGATAAGGTTCCACCGCTCCCGGGAAACATCACGCGAGACTGATAGAAAAAATCAAAAGCCCCAGGTGCTGAAACCCGGCGCCTAGGGCTCCCCATCAATAGAGCATCATGAGGATGCGAAAGGGGGGAGAGCCAGACGACTTTCTCTGCGGGCACGCGCCCACGGCGGCAGCCTTGTAGCGGCCGGATTGAATTTCCTTTTCTATACCCGCAGGCAGCTGCGAGATGTTGGGCGTTTCGTAGTGCGCGATGTAGTGAGGCTTGCTGCTTCCGAAATATTCGCGGTCGAGCTCTCAACTCTTCCGGGCGTCATCTCCGATCTGGAGCAAGCGCAACCCGCGCGCGGCGATAAGTTTCCCGATCCGTTTTTCTTGCTCCTCGATCGAGAGAAGCGTGACAACGCGGGCAAAATCCTCTACGGCGAACAACTGCTCGCCGCCCTCCACCACCGCGATCCCGATGGAATCGATGGCCACATCGAGGATATTCGCACGGTGCCCGGGCGAATGCATCCAGCCGTCGTGGAACCCGCTAGCATACACTGCCATGCCGATATTCTCTGTAATGTGACTGAAACTCACGCCGGCTTCTCGTGCCCGAGCCTTTAGGTCGGCCTCGCCTGGCAATCGGTGCAGAAGCAGATTCTGCTCTACCATGAGTTCGGCATGTTTGCGTGCGGCGCGGGCCAGACCCTCATCGCATTTCAAGAGCGGCAACTTTCTCGCCGCTCGTTCGCGATCCACGGAATTAAACAGGAGTTTTTCTGCGTCGGGTATCCTCTCCTGGGACAAGCCGGCGTGTGAAAAAAGAAACACAAAAGCAAATGCCAAAGCTGCTCTATTACCGAGAGAATGTTTTCTCATTTGAAACTGCCTCGCCCTTCAGCACCGCGGGACATGGTGATCCTGATCGCGACTCCTTGGTTCAATTGGAAGATGAATCCTGCTACCAAAGGCTCCTTGAGAACAAGGGGACAATGAGAGGTCTGCCGATTATTGTTCGAGCACAATGCCATCCTATCTCCGGCATGCAAGATTTGTGACCACCACACTGCCTGTTAAGTTTTCTCTGGGAAAAGGTATAAGATAGCCTCAAGTTTCAGGTCCTCCCTTCGGTAATTGGAGTGGTCATGGCTCTGCGTGTACGAAACTGCCCTTTCCTCATTCTGATCCTTGCTCACCTCTTTCTACTTTCCTCCCATGTCTTCGCGCAGCGGGCACTTCCATTCCCGCCCTCGGAGGACCCCCCGGTTTTAGCACCCAAGCCGCAGAAGGAACTGGGAAAAGCATTGGAAGCATTGCGTGCCGACAAGCCTTCTGAGGCGCGCAGCCACCTGGATGCGGTTTATCGGTCTACTCCTAATGACGCGGACGCCAATTTCCTTTTGGGAATATACTCCGCAGAGATGAACGATTGGGTGCACGCCAAGAGCTATTGGGAAAGAGTCCTCGTCCTCGCTCCAAAGCATCTGAACGCCCTGCTCTCCTTGGGCGAAGCCCTCATGCGGGAAAACAAATCTGCCGAGGCGGCTCAATACCTCAACCGCGCGCTTGAAACCGAACCTACTTCCTGGCGCGCGCATGCAGCGCTCGCGGATGCATGCTTGCGGCAGGGCTTGCTTGATGAGTCCATCGAACATGCAGAGCGCGCACTCGAGGTGGGTCATTGCCAGGCGGGGATTGTCCAGCCAATCCTGGCGCGGGCTTTCCACTTGCACGGTGACCAGGAGCGAGCTATTCATGTTCTCCAAGCGTATCTCCAGGATCACCCTACAGACGCTGCCGCCACAAAACAACTTGAGAATTTGCAGGCCTCCCTCGGACCAGCCGGTAATCCTTCGCCCGGCACAGCTTCGGCATCGCCGTCGTCAGAGCCTGCTGTGGCAGCCTCAGCTCTTCTACCTTCCAATTGGTTGCCTCCCGACATAGACGAAAAAGTTCCGCCGGTGGAACCCGGCGTCGCATGCAATCTTGAAGAAGTCATAGAGAAGTCCGGGAAGCGGATCCAGGAATTTGTGGCCAATGTCGATCAGTTCACGGCAACCGAGGCCGTGACTCACGAATCGATCAACAAATGGGGGTTCGCCTCTAATCCAATAAGGTTCAAGTTCGAGTATCTTGTTTCCATCAAACAGAACCGCCTCGGTCTTCTAACTGTTGATGAACAGAGGGACTCTCATTATGTTCCGGCCAGATTTCCCGATGGTATAGCTACCACGGGGCTGCCAGCACTGGTGCTAGTCTTTCATCCAGACTATGTGCACAACTTTAAGATTACTTGTGAGGGACTGGCACGGTCGAAGGGCGGGCCGGCCTGGCAAATGTATTTCCGCCAAAGGCCCGACAAACCGAATACCATTCGCACCTACCAGATTGGTGCTGAAGGCGAGGCCTACCCGGTTGCACTCAAGGGGCGCGCGTGGATTGCGGCACACAGCTTTCAAATCGTCCGACTGGAAACGGATCTCATCGACCCATTGCCGCAAATCCGCCTGGTTGCCGACCATGCAGCGATCGAATATGGTCCGGTGCATTTCCAATCCCGCAACGTGGACATGTGGCTGCCTCAGAATGCGGAAGTTCATTACGATTGGAGAGGCCGACGCAGTCATCGGCGCCACAATTTCAGGAACTATCTGCTCTTCTCTGTGGAGGACAAACAACGGATCTCGGCGCCCAAGGCCGCAGGCCCGGCGAACTAATTTCTTGAACTCCCGCGCCCGCGTCCCACTCCCAGCCGGGTGACCCATGCGCCGAATTTGCGCTTGGGGTTTCTGGTATTGACAAGGCCGACAGACCAATCTGGTAACCGCAGGGCAGCCTCATAAGGGAAGACCCTAACCTTATTCCGAGCTACTCGCCCACCCGGCCATAAATGTGCTGGCGGAAGTTCTGCCAACCGCCTAAGACTTTCTCTGCGCCACCCGCCTGAGCGAGGTCGGGGCGACAAGAGGCGTAGTAGACTGACCGGCGCGATTTTCCCTCGTCACTAAACGCCAGCGGGTGAACCATGTCACAGACAGTCGTTCCGATGATTCATGTGCCGGATGTCAGGGCTACGGTGGATCGGGTACACCTTGGTCGGGTTCAAATTGGACCGGCAAAACGAAGAGGATGACGAAATCAACTGGGCGAAGCTGACCTTCGGAAACAGCGAAGTCATGTTCTAGTCCGGTGGGAAACCGAGCACGCAGCACCGCCCTGAGGGCGACTTGTACATCCTGACCGACAACGTGGATGACTTGTGCGGACCTTCAAGGACCGGGTTCAAATCGTGGAAGACCCACATGATACTTTCTACGGCATGCGTGAGTTCATTATTCGTGACTACAACGGATTCTGGATCACCTTCGGGCAACCCATTCAAACGTAGCCGGTCACCCGCTGGTTGGCGTGCGCGACACGCAGAAGAAAATCAAGAGCCCCAGGTACTAAAGCGCCGCCTGGGGCACCTCACACCCGGCTCGCTGTATCCCATCAGTAACCCTCGGAAGCATCCAAATCACATCCCTGAAACATTCCAGTAATCTGCTTCGCTTGAAACTTGATTCATGCTAATCACGGCTGTCCTGGTGCACGACTGTGGAGATCCACTTGCCGCCACAAACCACTTCCGGGTGGGGATGGCGCAGACGCTGGAAGATGTCATCGAATGCCAGCGGCTGCGCTATCTGGTTTTTAATTGCGAGCTTGGAGAGGGTTCGACGGCTCTGACCGTACAGGGCTCGACCGCGACCGCTTCGATTTTATCTGTGACCACTTGATGGTGCGTGACTCTGCCACCGGGAAGCTGGCAGGAACGTACCGTATGCAGAGCGGGTACCGCGCCAGAGGAAACCTCGGCTACTACGGCGAGGAATTTTTTGATTTCGGCCCGTTCGAAGAAATCCGCGGCGAGGTTCTGGAGCTTGGAAGGGCCTGTGTGCATCGGGAGTACCGCAACAGCAATGTTCCTACACATGCTCTGGAAGGGAATTGCAAGATACGCGTTGAGTTGCGGGGCGCCCTTGTTGAGAACCAATCCGGTAGAGTCGCGCAAGTGCAAGTCCAGCGGCACCCTCGCGGCGCTTCCGGGGCCGCCGCGGCTATTCCGCGCCTATCTGGATATCTCGGCGCGCATCTGCGGACCTCCAGCAATAGACCGGGAATTCAAAACTATCGATTTCCTGACGTTGGTGGACTTGCAAGCGCTGCCGGATCGCGTGCGAACGCGGGTTTTTTGAATACCTGCATGGCTTCCGAGCACCGCTATGCAATATGTTCTGGCGGAAGTTCTGTCAACCGCTGAAGATTTTTTGGCTCTGCACGAGAATTCGTAGGGACCCGCATTTTAGGCGGCTTTCTGAAGAACGATGAATTCGGTCTTGGTGACCGCCATGCGCTGAGCCTTGAGCAGCAGATAGCCGAGATTCTTGTAGCCACGGCCCCTTCGAAAGAGGGTTTTGATGTTGCCGTTGATGGCTTCCACCACTCCGAAACGTACTTTCGTGCGGCAGTAGTTGAGAATGCCAGCGAGGTGATCCAGCAACATTTTCGCGAGGCTTTGAAAAGGTACCAACCGTTGCCACCGCAGTTGATCAATCCAGCTCTTCAAGTAGTTCAGCATGGCCCCTTCATAGCGGTAGGTCCACAACCGCTCCAAGCTTTCCTTGAGCAGGTAGGCTTTCATCACCCGTCGGTTAAGGGCGAACAGTTGGTTTAACTGCTGGCGTTTTTGGCTGTCCAGATTCATCCAGCGAGTCAGCAACAGCCAACGCTTGCCCTTCACGACACCGCGCATGCGCCCGCCTTTGCGGAAAAACTCCGCCCGGCGCACTTCGTCGATGGCTTTGTTAGCGTGCTGCAGGACGTGGAACTTGTCGTACACAATGCGGCAGTTGGGCGCCCATTGTTTAATGCTGTTGGTGAACGGCCGCCACATATCCACGCAAGCCGCCTCGATGCGCTTCCGCCGGTTTTCCGTCAGCTGTGTTCGGAAAAACTCATCGAGCGTTTCCTGCTTGCGGTCCTGCCCGAACCACAAGGGCTCGCCCGTCTCCAAGTTGCTGACCACAGTGATGAACTTCATCTGTTTGCCAAAGTAGATCTCATCCACGCCCATCTGTTCCAACCGCTCCTTGCGCCGCGTGGCATTCCAGCGCTGCAGATACCGCAGGTCAATCGCTCGCACCGTGCTGGCCACCAGTCCAAACTGTCTGGCCACCTGGCGTACCGATGCGCTTTCGCACGCCAGCCCCACCGCATCCTCAAAGTCTTTGCTGAAAGGCGCCTTGCTCGGCAGTTGCGGAACCTTCTCGATCCTTACCCCGCACTCGGGACAGCACACCCGATACAGTTCGATGATCACCGTGGTCCGATACTTCCTCCACGGCAAGTCGCGCACCTCGCGCTGGTAATCATCATGGGCTTCCGTAAATTTCCTTCCGCATCCCGAACAGATCAGTTTGCGGTTGCCCCGTTTCCGTCGCACCCATAAACGCAGGGTCATGGCGGTTTCATCGATTTCGTGTCGAAAGACTCGGTAGCCTGGCCAATTCAAGATTTTCGTGAATTCGTTGTCGCGCATTCCTCCGAGTCTAGCCGAACAGCCCCATCACGGAAACCTGCCCTAGTATTGGGTCTCTACAAATTCTCGCTCAGAGCCGATTTTTTGTGCGCTACCCGCCTGAAGGATTCCCCTCGCGTTGGATTTATATTCCTATCCTAAGCGAGAGTTGCGGTTCCGTTGCCACACTGAAGGACAGTTCCTGGGGCGTTGGCTTCTTTGCGGACGTAGGCCATGCCGAGGATGCGGGGCGGGTCCCAGGTTCTTGCGGCTCGGGTGACGTAGCCGACTTCTTTGCCGTCGAGGGTGAGGGGAGCTTCCGGTTCGGGGACTACATCGCCGGAAAAAGCGAGGCGGACGCGCTGGCGGTTTACCTGGCCGCGGGAGCGCACGCGTTCGACGATTTCCTGGCCGGTGTAGCAACCTTTGGTGTAGCTGATGTGGCTGTCCTGCAAGCCGGCTTCGTGGGGGATCTGTTTTTCGCCGAAGTCGCAGCCGAACCACGGCACGCCTTGAGCGAGGCGGGCGGCGCTCAGCGCCGCGTAGCCCATCGGCGCGCCTTCGTGCCAGCGAGCCGCATCCGAAAGAATCTGCCAGAGCTCCGGCAACTTTTCGCGCTCGGCGAGGAGCTCAGCGCCGAGGACTCCTCCCTGAGAGCGCTTGATGATCCAGCAAGGAATCGAACCGACCTTTCCCCCGTGAGCGGAAAGTTCCTCAAGCTTGGCGAGGTCGGCGCGGGAAACCTCTTTGACAAGGGCGGCGGCCTTCGGACCCTCCAGAGCAAGCGTGCCGTAGCGTGGCGTCTCATCGGTCAGTGTGACGTCATCCATGATGATGTATTTGTCGAGAACTTCGATCAGCCGCTCGCGAATCATGGAATAGGAGACACACAGGAGCCGGTCGGGAAACGCGTACGTCTCGATCTCGGCGAGAATGTGGCCCTGGGGATTGAGGAGCAGGGAAACGATGCCATGGCCGGCTTGGAGGTCCTTGATGTTGTTGGTCAGGATGGCGTTCAGGTAGCGGACGCGGTCGGGGCCGGTGAAGGAGAGGTAGGCGCGGTAGTTCTTGTCGATCAGCGCCACGGTGTCTCGCGCGGAGCGATACTCGGCGGCGGCGTCGCCAAAGTAATCCGGCAGGGCGCAGCCAAACCAAACGCCCATCTTCGCGCCTGCGGCAAGGTGCGCCGCTGCAAGGGGAGTGTTCAGAGATGTAGCGGGGGTAGCCATTTCGAGGCGTTAGCGCGTCCTCCAGGACTTAGTTTAGCAAAGGCAGCCGAGAAGGAGGAGGGCAACAGTCAAAAGTCCCGACAAGGTCCCCGAGATGCTCGGGGCGGGGCGGGATCTTCGATTCAAAGTTGAAAGTACGAAGGGAGAGAAGAAGGAAATAACAGGAATGAATGTGGCGGGAAGAGCCGGTGAACTGAGCATGCCTTGGGGCCGCCTCGGAGCGAGTTTAGATCGAGCGCGGCATAGTGGGAGGAGGTGGTCCGAGGGCGCGGAGACGGAGCGCTGCGGCGAATACCTTCATCTCAGATGGTATACTCCCCCTCATGAGCAATGGCCGACCTGTCCTCAATGCCGCGACTGAAGGATTGATCCATATCACCATCCCCGTAGGAATGTTGCAGTGCAATTGCTCGATCATCGGCGATCCGGTGACGCACGAAGCGCTGGTGGTGGACCCCGGCGACGAAGTAAATCGCATCCTGGACCTTCTCGGCCGACATAAGCTCACCGTCAAGGCCATCGTCAGCACGCACGCGCACATCGATCACGTCGGCGGCTTGAGCAAACTTCATCAATACACCGGCGCTCCCGTGCTGATGCACCGCGACGACTTGCCGCTCTATCAGGCGATGGAGATGCAGGCGTCGTTCCTCGGCGTCCACCCGCCGGAGCTCACCGACATCGATCAGTTGCTGAAGGAAGGCGACGTTCTGCGCTGGGGATCGTTTGAGGCGCAGGTCATTCACACACCGGGCCACACGCCCGGAAGCGTTTCGCTGTATCTCCCGCATGACGCCGGAAGGGTCACCGGCGTTCCGACCGTACATACCGTCCTGAATGAGGCCGGTGAGAAAATCGCCCTCACGGATCTTTTGAAAAAAATAGCCAGCCCGGAGGAAGTGGCAGAAGACCTGCCTCCCGATGAACCGGAGAAAATCTTGACTCACGCGCCGCAGCTTTTTTCCGGAGACACACTTTTTGCCGGCAGCATCGGCCGCACCGACCTATGGGGAGGCTCCATGGAGCAGATCCTGGATTCGCTCCGCAGCAAGTTGATGCATCTGCCGGATGAGACCGTGGTGTACCCGGGCCACGGTCCCGTCACCAGCATTGGGAACGAGCGCCACTTGAATCCCTTTCTGCAGCCGGAATAGGATTCCCGTGGGCCGGCCGACTAGAGTTCTCAGTAGTCAGTTTTCAGTTTGGAGTTTTTAGTTTCGAGTTTTTGTCTCTGACTTCTAGTTTCTGATTTCTAGTTTCGAATTTCATTTTTCTAATTGCATTATTCAATTGTCAGCTCGCTGGTTTTAGTTTTGCCCGGCGCATCTCTTCCATCACCGACTGCACCAATTCTTTCGCGTGAACCAACTCCTGGTTGATCATCCTCAAGTCCATTGCCGGAAGCGCGGGATTCCGCTTGCTGGTGCAATACACTCCGTGTTGCCCCACGAGAACCAGGGCATTTGTAAGCCGGTCCAGCGACACCGCCAGCCGCCCCCGTTCCCTCCCAAACATTTGCTCGTAGTGCTCCAGTTCTTCCTGGTGTTCCCTAAATGCCGACATCATTTCATTTCCCTCGTTGAGCTGCTTTAAACCCGGCCACAGCAGGCGGTCCGGTGTTCGGACTCCGACCGATTCGAACCACCTTCCGAAATCGTAGATCCCAGCTGCGGCCACGGGACGGAGTTGCACATCGGGCACACGCGGCTCGCACCAAACTTTACCCCATCGCGAACGCGGAACATAATCCGCTAAAGCCACAAAGAAGCGATTCGAACGCTTCATGTGGCGCGTGATTCGAATGCGGCGGTAAACGCCCTGTCCTTCAAAGAGCTTGGGAAGGGATTGGGCTGGAGCAACCAAACAATGCGACGTTCCGATCTGGTCCAGCACAAGGAGAGGGAAAAAGGCGCGGCCACGCGCACCTCTCAGATTGTTTTTGGAGAGAGGCAGCACCTTCTCCGGGTGCTCGATTCCCTCGAGGGCACGGAGCTGCCGATCGCCCGCATGCAGCAGGAGCGGCGTATTCTGGAAGAACTGATTCACGCGCGCACCCGCGATTTGAATCAGATCAATACAGCCTGGGATGAAAAGATCGGGCTAGTCCTAAGCTCGGACGCAAAGCCGGAAATGCTGGAGAAGCTTGTCAAGCAAGCGCCGGAAGAGGATTTTTACCTACTGCGGCTGATCAGCGAGCACCCGCGAGCCAATGCGAAGACGCTAAACAAGCTGGCAAAACATCCCTATGGTGCGATTCGCGAAAATGTGGCACGGCATCCGAACGCCGATGCGCCGACGCTTACTTGGCTGAGCAAGGATCGCAGCCAGCCGCTGTGGTATCTCGTGGCATTCAATCCCAACACGCCGACGCCGCTGCAGCGGCGCCTGCGCGATCGCCTGAAGCGTCTCGGCGAGAACCAAGCCTCCAAGTAGGTTTCGAATCGAATCGTTCGAAGCGGATTTCGCTTCGCAAGCCGTCTGCGGGGTCAACCTGCGAGTTGGCAAAGAGCCCTCGGCGTTTGCTTTGCCTAGTGGACGGTGATGGAAACGGTTGCGGTAGTCCTGCCGAAGGCGTTCGTGGCGTAAAGCGTATAGGTGGTGGACTGCGCGGGCGCGACGGTAACGCTGGTGCTTCGAACCACGCCGGCATCAGGGGAAACAATCACATAAAAAGCTCCGCTTACCACCCAAGACAAAGTGAGCTGGGCGCCGGCCGAAATGGAACTCGCGGTCGCTGTGAAGGACGTGATTTGTGGGGCGGCTCCGATGGGAAGGGTGTTTTGCGTGTATAGCGGCGTCATCTGGAGCACTTCGAAGTTGGAAGCCGAAACTTGACCGAGAGCGTGGAGATCGTTGTTGTCCCAGCGATCATCGGGTGCGCCGCTGAGATACAGATTCGAGCCGTTGTCGGCCATGATCATGCCGTATTTCTTCAGCGCCTTCAGGATCACCTGGTTCGCGGTGGAATACCCGGAGACATCAAAGCTGGCCTTCAGGCGCATGCGCATGCCCATGGGTGCGGCGTTCGAATTACTGGAATTGGCAGCCCAGTGCGAGGCGGGAAGAATAAACGCAGCCCGGCTTTGCTGCAGGGTGAAGCGCAGGGCGTGTGAAATCTTTCCGGCGGCGACTTCGTCGTAACGCGCGAGACCGGGGAAGATCGGAAGCCCTGCGGCGTCTGCACTGGTCCAAGTGTAGGGGCGCTGTTCGTTGGAAAGAAGATCCCAGACCGCCCCGGAGCCCGCGTCCCAGGAATTTCCGGAAACGTAAGCGCTAGAAAGCTCGTAGAGGAAACAATTCGAATTGTCGAAAACGAGAACGTGGCGGTCGCCGGTGCCGGGATTCGGATAGCCCTCGATGGGGGCGGTAACAGGAACAGGCATAGGCCCCGGATCGCTTTCGCTTCCATAGGCTGTGAAATTGATGGCGACGGGAGGCTGCTGCCCGCCGACAACGAGGTAGGGAATGCCGATCGTCGAGCCCAGATACTGGCCCGCCCCGAAGTCCGCGTGCATGCTAGCGCCAGCCCCGATGAAATTGATGACCGCAGCGGAATTAGGATCCACTGGCGCGGAAGAAATATCGGCGTTCCAGAGACTGTCGGCGGGAAATGGTACGAAGCCTCCAAGACTGGCGCCCTGGCCGAGCGACAGGGAGCTGCAGCTGGAAGCCTGCGGTGGAGGTAGAGGCTGATTGACGGTGGTCGTCGCACCGCAGCCTGCCGCGGAGATTGCCAAGAGCATGACGCTGAAATTGAGCATTTTGCGCATGTTTGCCGGCATACTGGGAGCAATGCAATCCCGCAGTTAGCCTACAGGACGGCTCCGTCCAGAGATACTGGACCAAAGGGCAGAAGTGCAGAAGTGGGCCGATGTCTTGGCAGCAGACGCCAAGGCCCAATCCTTCAGGCGTGGTCCCACTGGAAGGAGAAAGCGAGACTTCACACTCCGTTGGAAGGCCGTCTCTCGTCCTTCGATTTTCACGTGCGGTTCAGTTTGCGGGAACATCGAGCTACCAGAACAGGAAGCTAGGGATGTCGGTATTTTCCTCGATGATTTTGTTGATTGGGCGACCGCCGGAGTGTCCGGACTTCGTGTCGTAGAGAAGAGGGACAGGACGGTCCGAGCCGGTGGTGGCTTGCAGCCACGCCGAGAGCTGCGCGTGCGAACCATGGCGAGATTTTTGTGGGAGCGGGACGAGCGGACAAAACGCGCCGGCGCGATTTCCCCCTTTGGCAATTCGCCAAGAGGATAGTATCACTGAACAACCGGCAGAAGAGAGCGCCTCAATAGTAGAATCGCCAAGGCAAATTGGTTCTGCTAAAACCAAGAAATCTGGGTGAGAATGGCGGAGAATTCAACCAGCCGCGCGAATTTGGTCTCGTTTGTGCGCCAGTGCAAGCTGCGCGTCCTGTTTTTATCCGTTGTGCTCGTTATCCCGTGCTTGTGGCACCGGCACATCGAGTCGGGGGACCTGGCGAGCCATGCGTACAACGCGTGGCTGGCGCAATTAATTGAAAAGGGACAAGCGCCGGGGTTGTACATCGCGAAGCAATGGAAGAACGTCCTGTTTGATGTGGCGCTGCTGCGAGTGGCGAATCTTGTAGGACTTACCGCGGCGCAGAAAATTGTTGTTTCCGCTTGCGTGCTGATTTTCTTCTGGGGAGTTTTCGCGTTTGTTGCGGCAGTAACGGAGCGGCCGCCGTGGTTTCTCGCGCCTTGCATCGCCATGCTGGCCTATGGCTATTCGTTCAGCATGGGTTTCATGAACTATTATTTGTCGCTGGGGCTGGCTTGCTTCGGGTTGGCGATTCTCTGGCGGGCGCGGCGAATCGATTGGATCGCTGCCGCGCCGTTCGCCCTGCTGGCGATGCTTGCTCACCCAATCGGCTTTCTCTGGCTGCTTGGCACCGTCGCTTACACCAAGATCAGAGCGAAATTGCCGGGCTGGTGGAAGTTGGCGCTGCCGCTGGCAGCGGCGAGTGGGTTCGCCGCAGTCTACTGGTATACATCACGTCGCGCTTCACTGCTGGCGGATTGGGACCGCGGGCCGTTCTATCTCTATAACGGAGCGGATCAACTGGGGCTCTTCGGAACGCGGTACTTTTGGCTGGCGGGTTCGGCGTTTTTCTTCGGACTTGTTTGCGCAGGGACCGATCTGTATTTGCCAAGGAAGAAAAATGAATGGTGGCGGCAATTCCGATTGCCGTTCGAACTGTATGTGGTGGCGTTTTGCGCGACGGCACTGCTCCCCGAAAATCTGCGGCCTTCTCTGCAGGACGGCTGGATTGGCTTGGTCGGTTCGAGGCTTACTACCATCTCGGCGATTTTCGGCCTTTGCGTCCTTGGAGGCCTGACGCCACGGAAATGGCATCTCGCCGGTTTCGGCGTCTGCGCCGTGGTTTTCTTTGCGTTCCTGTATCAGGACACGGGATGGGTGAACCAGATGGAAGCGAACGCGGAAAAATTAGTGGCGGATTTGTCCCCGGGCACGAGGGTGATCGTGACCATCCGGGCTCCGGCGGATTCGCGGATTGCATTTATAAGCCATGCGGTCGAGCGCGCCTGCATCGGGCACTGCTTCAGCTATGCGAATTATGAGCCCTCGTCGGGTGAATTTCGCGTGCACGTTCGAAAGGGGAGTCCGGTGGCCGCTTCCTCGACGGATGACGCGGAAGATATGGCCTCAGGGGAGTATGAAGTCGATGAGACCGATCTTCCATTGAAGCAAATTTATCAGTGCGATGGCAAGGATCTGACGAGGCTGTGCATCCGCGATCTTGAAGCGGGGGAAACCAACGGGCGGATGGGATACAAGCCAGGCACTCCCTGAAGCTAAGGGTAATTGAAGGAAACAGGCGGAGGCTCCGCTGAATCTGTGATAAGTTTCTTCCGGCCAGGCCCTGTGATTTTTCCATAGCAGAGATGGAGACTTTACCGTGAACAGAATTAGAGCCTTCTTCGCCGCTGCCGTATTCCTCGGAGTCGCGGTTGTGGCGAAAGCGCCGCCGCAGGGCGCATGGGTTTCTCTTTTCAACGGAAAAGATCTGACGGGCTGGAAGAATAATGGAGAAGAGACGTGGGTTGTAGAGCGGGGCACCATCCTGTGTGAAAGTGCCGCCAACAAGTACGGCTACCTGACGACTGAGAAAACGTATCGCGACTTCCATTTGCGCTTGAAGTTCAAAGGCGAGGCCGCGGGCAACAGCGGTGTGTTTTTCCACGCGCGCATTACCGGCATCGACCCTGAACACGGCCCGGACATAGAAGGAATGCAGGTGGAGGTGGACCCGAACGTGGGCAAGCATACGGGCGGACTGTATGAAAGCGGGGGCCGCGGTTGGGTGGCGATGCCCACAGCAGAAGGCGAGCAGGCGCTGAAATCCGGCGAGTGGAATGACCTCGAAGTGTCCGTGCAGGGCAATCATATTGCGACGCAGCTCAACGGCGTGAAGATCGTGGACTTTAGCGACTCGGCGCCGAAATTCACCGAGGGCGTGATTGGTTTGCAGATTCATACCGGCGGAGGGGTGAAGATGAGGTGGAAGGATATTTTTGTCCAAGAGAAGTGGGGAGCGGTGGGTCTAGTGCCGGGTACGACTAGAAATTTCCTTTTCTGAGCCACCATCGTGAAAACGCAGAACCGTAGGGCCTTTCTTCAAATTTCCGCGGGCGCTCTGGCGACCGGCTTGAACCCAATGCACTCCGCGTTGAGTCATGGCGTTTGCTCTGGCGGTACAACCGCGGCTCCAAGTTCGGTACAAATTGCTCAAGCCTTGTCAGAGAACGAGGGGAAGAAGCCGCTGCGCCTCGGTCTGATTCTCGGCATCGGCAGGGATCCTGATGCAGCCATGTCCAAGGTTCACGAACTCGGTTTGCCTGCATGCCAGGTGCTCGCGGATGAGATCGAGCCGGAAATTGCGGGCCGCCTACGTCAGGCGCTTAACAAATACCAGATTGAGGCGACTTCTCTCGTTGTTGGTGGACCGCGACGGGAGGTGTGGGACTTCTACGAAGGGCCGCTGACCATCGGATTGGTTCCGCGTGAGACGCGAGATGCGCGCATCGTGCACATCAAAAAGGCGTCGGACTTTGCCAAACTGTGCGGTATCGCTGCCGTGCAAACGCACTGCGGATTCATCCCCGAGAATCCCAATGACCCGGTGTACAAGGAAACCGTAGCGACGATGCGCGAGGTAGTGGGATATTGCAAACGCAACGGCCAGAATTTCCGATACGAAACCGGACAGGAAACACCCATCACACTCGTCCGCGCCATTCAGGACGTGGGGCTGGACAATCAGGGGGTTGATTTCGACCTCGCCAACCTGATTCTTTACGGAAAGGCGAATCCGGTGGATGCTATCGAATTGCTCGGCCCGTACGTCCAGGGGATTCACGCCAAGGACGGACTCTGGCCAACGAACCCGAGGGACCTAGGGCAAGAAGTTCCCATTGGCAAAGGTAAGGTAGATTTTCCGCGGATCATCCGGCGCCTGAAGGAGCTGAATTATCGCGGGGCCGTCACGATCGAACGGGAGATTTCGGGCCCGCAGCAGGTGGAAGACGTCCGAGCGGCGAAGGCCTATCTCGAGAAGCTGATCGGCTAGCTGTCGCATCGAACGGGATCTGCGCGCGACGAGGAGGACGGAGGATCTATGTCAGGAGACACAAAGCACGGACCGAATTGCTCAGGTAAAGTTGACCGCCGGAAATTCCTCGGCGTTGCGGCAGCGACGGCCGGGATCATGTTTATCAAACCGGAGCTGGTGCGCGCAACAGCGACAAACTCCGCGGTTCGCGTTGGATTGCTGGGGTGCGGGGGACGCGGCACCGAAGATGCAAGCAATCTGATCGACACGGGCGGGGCGCGCGTGGTGGCGCTGGCCGATCTGTTTCAGGATCAGCTCGACAAGGCGCGGGAGAACTTCAACAAGATTCAGCAGGAGAAAGGCTATGCGGTGCTCGACGCATCGCAGCTTTTCGTGGGGCCGAATGCCTGGCAACAGATGGCGGGCTCCAAGGGAGTAGACGCAGTAGTGATTGCAACGCCTCCGTACTTTCATCCGCAACATCTGGAAGCCATGGTCGCAGCGCGAAAACACGTCTACTGCGAGAAACCTGTGGCCGTGGATGTGCCGGGCGCATTGAAGGTAATTGAAATCGGGAAGCGCGCCGAAGGGAAGTTGAGTCTTGACGTTGGCTTCCAAATTCGCGATTGCCCTCCCTTTGTGGAATTGGTGCGGCGGATTCATGGCGGCGCGCTGGGAAAAATTGTTTGTGGCGAGGCCCACTATTTTTCAAGCTACATCGACCGGCCGGTGTGGCCGGACGCTTCGACGGTCGAGCGCCGGCTTCGGAACTGGGTGTACGACCGCGTTCTTTCCGGCGACATCCTCGTGGAGCAGAACATTCACGTGATTGACATTTGCAACTGGGTGTTGAAGTCGCATCCGCTGAAAGCCTCCGCGAGCGGCGGGCGGCAGGGACGTCAGCAAGATGGGGACGTCTACGGAAACTACAACGTACTGTTTCACTATCCGGAGGGAGTGGACGTCACATTCAGTTCCATACAGATTGCCAAAGGCTGGTGGGAAGTTACGGAGCGCTTTTTCGGGACGAAAGGAACCTCACAGTCTCCGTATACCGGGCCGCTGGGGATTTGGGGAGAGGAGCCGTGGCAGGCTGAGGGATCGCTGGCGAAAGACACGGGGCAGGCGGCGTTTTCAGCGACGGGGAAGTTTACGTCGAACCTGGAGTTCGCGGACCGGGAGAAGAAGAAGGCGTTTGTGGAGAGCATCGCCAGCGGGAATTTTCACAATCAGGCCGACAAGGGCGCGGAATCCGCGCTGTCCTGCATGATGGCGCGCACCGCGGCGTATACGGGGCGCGAGGTCACATGGGAAGAGACGCTAGAGTCCCACGAGACGTGGGACGCTAAAATTGACTTGAATAAGCTTCGCTGAGGTCGCACTTCTGGTTTTCATTTGTCCGCAGAGCTACTTTCAGCCGCGGGTTTTGCGAGAAGAGAACCCGTGGAGAAGAACTGAGTCATGAAAGTTCTCCTGAGGTGTATATGGGCAATCCATCGCGTCGTGAATTTCTGAAATCTACTGTGACGGCGGCCTGCTCAACGGGACTCGGCGTTTGCGGCATTGCGGAATTTATTGCAGCCTCACCCGCATCGCGCAGCACGCTCGCAACCCCGCCACCGGCACCCTTGCCGATCAAGAAGGGTGTTCTGTTCGAAATGCTGCCCGCCAAGCTCAGCTACGCGGACCGCATGAAAATGGCGCGAGATGTGGGGTTCGAGGTGATACAAGCGCCCACCACACCCGACGAGCACGAGGCCGAGCAGATTAAGAAGGCTGCAGACGGCGCGAACGTGCGCATCGATTCGGTGATGAACATGGACCACTGGAAATATCCGCTGTCGTCGAGCGATCCGGCGGTAGTGGAAAAAAGCCTGGCGGGGATGCGGACGTCTCTGCACAACGCCAAGCTTTGGGGATCAGACGCAGTGTTATTGGTTCCCGCGGTCGTCAATCCGCAGACCTCCTATCGCGACGCATGGAGTCGTTCCCAGAAGGAGATCCGCAAGCTGCTGCCGCTCGCGGAGGAGCTAAGAATTGTGATCGCCATCGAAGAAGTCTGGAACAGGTTTCTGCTGAGCCCCTTGGAAATGGCCACCTACATTAGGGAATTCCAGAGCCCCTGGGTCCAAGCTTGGTTCGACGTTGGGAATGTGCTGCTTTACGGCTATCCGCAAGACTGGATTCGCACGCTTGGGAAGAGCATCGCCAAGGTTCACCTGAAAGACTTCAAGCGCAAGGAGAGTGGATACGAGTGGGTGAACCTCGGTGATGGCGACGTGGACTGGGAGGCCGTGCGCGAGACCTTTCGTGAAATTGGCTATGCGGGGAGCGCCATTACCGAGCTTAACGGGGGCGACCAAGCCTACCTCCGAGACGTGAGCCGGCGCGTGGACCGACTGCTGCTGGGCCGGACATAAGGGTTGCAGGGCGGAGACAAATTGGCTCTTGCGCCAGTCCAATATCTGGTAGAATTGGCCGAAGGTGAGAGACAATGCTTCCACTCCATCTCCAGCCGCAAAGTCACGTTCCGCTGTACATCCAACTTCGCGATCAATTGCGCGCCCTCGTTCACGCGGGAGATTTGCGCCCGGGCGACCGCATCCCGGCCAGCCGTGAGCTGGCCACCATGCTCGGCGTTCACCGCACCACGGTGGCGAACGCTTACGCCGAGCTGGAATCGGAAGGGCTGATTCAGGGCCATGTGGGACGCGGCACGTTCATCAAGGGAAACGGCAACGGCCTGAAGATCACGCCGCCGGCGCCTCCGGTACTGAATGGAAACGGGGGAATCCGGTGGGAACTGCTCTTCGCCGATGAACGCGGGGAGGAGGTCCTCAGCCGTCTCACTGCCAATGTGCCGGAAGATGCGCTCTCTTTTGTGATGGCGCGCCCGGCACAGGAGTTCTTTCCCATCGAGGAACTACAGACTTGCGTGAACGCGGTGCTTCGGCGCGAAGGGGCGGACGTCTTGAATCTTGGCCCGTCGGACGGCTATCCGCCATTGAAAGAGGCGCTGCTGGAGATGCTGCATCACGACGGCATCGCGGCGAAAGATGAAAACCTGCTCATCACCGATGGATGCCAGCAGTCGTTCGATCTGATCAGCAAAGCATTTGTGCGTCCCGGCGATTCCGTGATTATGGAAAACCCGACGTATCCTGGAGCGTTGGCGATCTTTCATGGAGCCCGCGCGCGCTGCCTGGCCGTTCCGATGAGGACGCACGCGGAGCCGGGGACGCCGCTGGGGCTCGATCTGGAGGCGCTGGAGGCCACGCTGGCGGCGAATCGCGTCAAGCTCATCGTGCTTACGCCGGACTTTCAAAATCCCACGGGAACGTCGATGCCGCTGGCTTCGCGGCGCAAGGTATTGGAGCTGGCCGGACGGCACCAGGTCCCGGTAGTGGAAGATCACATCTACGCGCGGCTGCATGCGCGCGAGGAACGCATCCCCTCGCTGAAGCAGCTCGACCGATCAAACCTTGTGATCCATATCGATAGCTTTGCGAAAGTGGCCTTTCCTGGATTGCGGGTTGGATGGATTGTTGCTCCGGCGGCGGCGATTGAACGATTGCGCGTGGTGAAGCAGACGACCGACCTGCACACCGATCAGCTCGCGCAAGCTACGCTCGCGGAATTTCTGCGGCGCGGACTTTTCAGCAAGCACGTGGCCAAGATGCGCAAGGTCTACACTTCGCGCCTGGCGGCGTTGGATGAAGCGCTGCGGAAAAACATGCCGGAAGGCACGCGTTGGACACGGCCGGAAGGCGGCATGTGCCTGTGGCTGGAGCTGCCGCCGGGATTCGATGCCAGCGAATTGCTGATCCACGTGAAAGAACGCGGCGTGCTGTTTGCGCCGGGACGGTACTTCTACGTGCAAGCGCCGCTGCCAAACACGCTGCGGCTGGGTTTTGCCAGCCTGGATGAAAAGCAGATTGCGCGCGGCGTGGCCACGCTGGCGGAATTGCTGAAGATTGAAATGCGCAAACGGCAGCGCGGGGTGCGCAGGGCGGAACGCAGCCGAGTGGCGCTGGTGTGAAGAAATGAAGCAAAGAGGTAACGAAGTAAAGAAAAAAGGCGGGCGAACCAGAAATTGAGCGAGACAATTACGCTGGCGCCGAATCCGGCGAACAAATGTTTTGGGTGCGGCGGAGACAATGCCGGCGGGATGAAGCTGACGTTTGAGCAGGACAACGTCAATCGCAAGATTATAGGCCGGTTTGTTTTGGGAGAGAGGTACCAGGGCGGCGGAGGATTTGCTCACGGCGGAATTATCGCCACGGTGCTGGATGAGGCGATGGGGAAGGTTTGCCGCTTTCGCCAGGTTCGTGCAGTGACGGCGGAATTGACGGTCGAGTACCTGAAGCCCGTCAACGTCCAGAGTGAAATTGTTGTGGAGGGGCGCGAGACGGAGCAGAAGGGAAGAAACCTGTTCATGACCGGCGAGATTCGCAATGAGGGTGGCGAGGTTTTGGCGCGGGGCAGGTTTGTCGTCATCGGGCAGAAGTGAAAAAGATTTGACGGAGAGACACCGTCGAGAAGTTCAAGCAGCGAGAGGAGAAGCGAAATGGACGCCAAGAAGGTGAATGGAAGCGGCAACGCAAGCAAGGGATCGAATGAGTGGCGCGTGAAAGTCGGCCTGGCGGAGATGCTCAAGGGCGGCGTGATCATGGACGTCACCAATGCCGAGCAGGCGAAGATTGCCGAAAAGTCGGGCGCGTGCGCGGTAATGGCGCTGGAGCGCGTGCCTTCGGATATCCGCAAGGAGGGCGGAGTGGCGCGCATGGCGTCGATCAAGGTGATTCGCGAAATCATGGCCACGGTGACGATTCCGGTAATGGCCAAGGTGCGCATCGGACACTTTGCGGAAGCGGAAGTGCTGCAGGCGCTGGAAGTGGACTTCATTGACGAGAGCGAAGTGTTGACGCCGGCCGACGAAGAGAACCACATCTGGAAGCACGATTACCGCGTGCCGTTTGTTTGCGGCGCGCGCAACCTGGGCGAAGCGCTCCGGCGTATCGCGGAAGGCGCGGCGATGATTCGAACGAAGGGCGAAGCAGGCTCGGGAAACGTGGTGGAAGCCGTACGGCATATGCGCGCGATCGTCAGCCAGATGAAGAAGCTCACGACTATGCGCGACGACGAGTTGATGCGCGAAGCGAAAGAGCTGGGTGCTCCGCTCGAACTGATTCGCCAGATCGCCAAAACAGGCAAGCTGCCGGTTCCGAATTTCTCCGCGGGCGGCATCGCCACTCCTGCAGACGCGGCGCTGGTGCGGCGCCTCGGTGCGGAAGCGGTATTCGTCGGATCGGGCATTTTTAAATCCAGCGACCCGGAGGTGCGGGCGAAGGCGGTGGTGAAGGCGGCGACGCATTTCGATGATCCGAAAATTGTGCTCGAAGCTCACGAAGAGCTGGGCGAAGCCATGAGGGGATTGGATGTCCGGCAGATGGAAGAGAAGGACATGCTTTCGACGCGGGGATGGTGAAGAAAAAGCGCTCAGTTGTCAGCGATCGGTTTTCAGCCGGGAACCGCGGCGCAAGGGAAGTTCGATGAGATTCGGTTTTGTTTTTCAAAGGAACCGTGATTCAGGGAACGGGATTCGGAGCCAATCGAGTGAAGATCGGGATTCTCGCGGTGCAGGGAGACTTTGAGGCGCACGCGGCGATGTTGGCGCGGCTCGGGGCGGAAACGGCGGAGGTGCGGACTACCGCTCATCTCGAGGGCTGCGACGGTTTGATTTTGCCGGGCGGCGAGAGCACGACACAGTTGCAGTTCTTGCGGGAAGAGGGCCTGGCGAACGCGATTGGGGAATTCGCGAAGCAGGGAGGAGCGATATTTGGGACGTGCGCCGGAGCTATACTGCTCGCTACGGAAGTGCGGAATCCGAGGCAGGATTCCTTGAGGCTGCTGGATATGACCGTGCTGCGGAATGCTTACGGCAGGCAGATCGCGAGCGACGTGGTCAGCGGCCCAACGAAACTGAAGAAGGAGCCGCTGGAAATGGTCTTTATTCGCGGCCCTATCATTGAGCGCGCTGGCCCGGGCGTCGAAGTTCTCGCGGAGTACGCCGGGAAGCCCGCGCTGGTGCAGCGTGACAATATTATGGCGGCCACCTTTCATCCTGAATTGACAGACGACACCACTGTGCATAAACATTTCCTTAGTCTTGTAGCGGCGGGAACGAGTCAGGCAGCGGGCAGCGCGAAGTCCTAATCGTGGGAAAAGAAAAGAAGGCAGATTCTGCTGCCCGGCGTTCAAGCCGGACGAGAGTTCTATTCGTATGCGTGGGGAACGCCTGCCGGAGCCCCATGGCCGAAGCCATTGCCCGCTATGATGCCGCAGATGTGATCGAACCCTCCAGCGCGGGGTTGAGCCCGATGGGATCCATCCCAGAGGAAACCAAACAAACACTGATGCTAAATGGCTACTCCGCAAATGGGCTGATTTCCGATGCGCTCACCCGCGAAGCTGCCGATGCCGCGGACATTGTCATCAACATGACCGGGACCCCCCTGGAAGCAACTTTGTGGGATCAGGAGAAAGTCGAGGACTGGATGGTGCAAGATCCTTTCGGCGCTGCGCCGGAGACGTATCAGCGGGTATTCGAGGGCATCAAACGGCGCGTAAACCAGCTGGCTCTTGGCCTGAGAGAGAAGCGAGAGCACAAGACAACGGCAAAATAGGAGTTGCGTTGCGGCGAGAAAAGACAAGCGTATCGCAGGAAGATTATCTGAAGGCGATCTGGGAGATGCTGGAAGAGGACCACACGCCCATCAGCGCGCGGCTCGCCGAGGAATTGAAAGTTACTCCTCCCGCGGTGACCGCCGCCTTGAAACGCATGACGCGCGACGGACACGTGCGCGTGGAGCGCAGCGGACGGATCGACCTGACGCAAAAAGGCAGAAAGTTTGCCGAACACCTGGCGCTGCGGCATCAGCTCGCCGAGATGCTGTTGACGGAAGTGATCGGACTATCCTGGGCGAAGGCTCACGACGAGGCGGAGCGAATGGAACATGCCATCTCGCCGGAAGTGGAAGCTCTGCTCCTGAAGCGCTTCGGCGACAAAAAGACCTGCCCGCACGGCGTTCCTCTGCGCGGAGGAATCGCCAAGCTGAGGAGGCAGGGAGCGGTATTGCTGTCGGATTTGCGCGCGCAGGAAGCGGCCGAAATACTGTGCGTCTACGAGAAGGACGAACAGTTCCTGGAATTTCTGGAGGGGCTGCATTTGCGTCCGGCGACGACCGTAGAAGTGCTGAACCGCGAATACGACGAAACGATAACGTTGCGCGCGGCCGGGAAGACCATGCACCTCGGGAAGCCCGCCACAAGCCGCATCTGGGTGCGGCGGGTCCGAGCATAGAAGAGCGGTTGTCGGTGGTCAGTCATTATTATTAGTTCTCAGTTCAGAGTCGAGTGTGATAGGTCTTGGATCCGGGTTGTTGCCGACAGACTCTTGCGGTGGGGCTCAGCGGATGAGGAACGGGTCTTAAGCCTTTAGTTCTTGGTTTTTAGTGAATGAGAGAATCAGCTAGTGTTTTCAGTTTTGCTCAAAACTATTTGCGCAGAACTGTGTCGGTGGAGCCTGGACGGCGATTGATTAGTTGCGTTCATCAAGAAGCGCCTTAAGGCGGGCGTAGCCGGCGCGGCTCACTGGCAAGCGCGTGCCGTCGGTGAGAATCGCAAGCCGGCTGTCCTTGCCGTACGGCTCGATGCGCACGACGCGTTCCAGATTCACGATGTAAGAGCGGTGGATGCGCACGAAACAGTTTGGATCGAGGCCTGCTTCCAGGCCGGCAATGGTTTGCTGCTTGAGATGTTTTTTGCCCTGGCTGGCCAGCGCCACGTAGTCGTCCTGGGCTTGCGCGTAGTCAAGCTTGGCAACCGGAATGAGCGTGACCTTCGTGCCGTCTTTCACTACCAGACGTTCCAGGAATTGTTGTGGCAGTCGCGCGGCGGCCGCGAGTTCGTGCGCGGACGGCATTTTCACGCCCAGCCGGTTTTTCGCTTTTTCCAGTGCCGCATCAAAGCGCTCGCGTCCGATGGGCTTTAACAGATAGTCGACGGCGTGGACATCGAAGGCGCGCATCGCGTATTCGTCGTACGCGGTTACGAAGATGACCGGCATTTCGGTACCAATCAGTTCCAAGACATCGAATCCCGTCAATTTGGGCATCTGCACGTCGAGAAAGATCAAATTCGGTTTGTGTTCCGCGGCGGCCTTCACGGCTTCGATGCCGTTGGCGCATTCGGCGGTGATTTCGATTTCCGCATGGGGCTGCAGAAACTCGCCAATCACGTGGCGCGCGAGCTCTTCGTCATCGACGATGAGCGCCTTCCATCGTTTGCTTTGCGAGGGGCTCATTCTTTTTCCTCGCTTTCCGCCGGGAGGGACAAACTGACTTGAAAGAGTTCGCCTTCGCTGTTCACCCGCAGGCTTGCGTCCTTGCCGTAACGCGCCTCCAGACGCCGTTGCACATTCTTCAATCCCATGCCTACCGAACGACGGGGCGGAGCTTCCGGGTCCCAGGAATTCTCGACGAGGATGGCCAAGCGTCCGTTCTGGCGCTGCACGGCCAGGCGCACGTCGCCACCTTCGGAAAGACTGGCGATGCCATGTTTGACGGCGTTCTCGACGAGCGGCTGCAGCAACAAGGGCGGCAGCAGGCAGGCTTTGGATTCCTCCTGAATCTCCTCATGCATCTTCAATCGCGAGCCAAAGCGGACTTTCTCAATCGCCATGTATTTTTGCAGCAACTCCAATTCCTCGGAAAGCCGTACCGAGGTCTTTTCACCCAAGCCCAGCGTCAACCGCAAGAAATCCCCGAGCAGAACGCACATATCACGCGCACGAACCGGATCGATGCTGGTCAGAGCACTGATGGAATTTAGGCTGTTGAACAAGAAATGCGGATTGATCTGGGCTTTCAGGGCTTTCAGCTCGGCGTCGCGTGCCTGGATGCTGGTCTGCATGGCGCGCGCCTCAACCTCGTGCGTAGTTTCTTGGGCCAGAGAAACGTAGTGAAACGAAACGGCCAGCAGGTATAAGACGCATCCCGCGCCATAGACAATTGTGGTTCTTTCGGCAAAACGGGCTTCAATGCCACGCAGGGCTGGCACGGAGGATAAGGCATGGGCCAGAAGCTTTCCGGCTCCGAGCCAGAGCAGGCTCAGGATTTGCGCGGCCACGACATGCGTCGCCAGAAGCCTCCAGATCAACGTTCGTTGGATGGGCGCGATCCGGCACGAATACCAAGCAGGCAGAGAGATACATTCGCCGATGACTGCCATACCAAAGCCGAGAATCCCGGCCTGCAACCATGTCAGACCGCCCGGCGTGTGCAGAACGAAGGCAAGGACCGCGGCAATGGGCAGAGCAGCAACTCTGTAAATCCGGTGCTGGTTTTTTAGTGCGGTGTTGAGGTTCATGGAGGCGTCTCAATTCTTGATTTCGACGCCCCCGAAGATGACTGCGCCTGTGAGGACCAATACTCGCGTCGGGAGAACGGTGGGCGGCTGCGATCCCCGCCGCAAGGTCTTGTCCGCGATGCCGCCGAAAATGGGTGTGCCGCGGAAGGCCACTTGCCACGTCTCCGGCAGGCGAAGTTCGACGCCGCCGAAGATGGCGTTGATTTCCAGGGTGGCTTCATCGGCCTGCATGTTGGCGTCGGTCAAATCGATTTCGACGCCGCCAAAGACCGCGTTGATGTGTCCGCCTTGAAAATCCTGCGTCGTCACTCTTCGTTCGATGCCGCCAAAAATGGCCACTTCGTTGAGTGTCGTCCGCGGGTCGCCTCCGCTAGGAGGCGAGGAAGGTCTTTTTCGCGCCTCAATGGCGCCCCACATGAGCATCAAGCCCGTTGCGATCAGCAGAATCGGCCAGATGTCGTTCCAGCGAAAGTGCCCGATGCCCAGTTCATTGAGCTGAAAAAGCACTCCTCCGGTGATCAGCAAAATGCCCCAGAGGCGGCGCTCGCGCGACATGATATTTGGGATGCCTGCGCAGACCAGCAGCAGCGGCCAGAATCGCCACAGCCGGTCGACGGAAATAATGCCCATGTGATCGAGGAGGAGAGCGACTCCGCCCAGAACCAGGAACGCGCCCCAGAAGAGACCGCTTTTGCCTCGGCCGCATCGCTTCCCGTGATTTTCGGCGCCTGTATTCACGTTTTCGTGAATATCGTGATGGATCCGGTCGTGGGGGTCATCGCTGAATTTGTTCGCATCGAATTTATTTTCGTCACTCATCAACGCTCTCCCATTGCCGAAGAGCCTGCTCCGGTCTTGTACGCCGCGAATCGGCCCCAGAATAAATCGCGCAATAGCACTGCTCCGATGACGATGAGGATCAGCGGCCAGCACGGTACCAAGAATTGCAGCAGAACCGACAGAAACCCCGCGTGATCAAAAGCGTATTCCTGCAGGGCATGCCATGTTGCCAGGACGAGCGCCGGTAGTATGCCCTGGGCCGGCTCCGGCGAGGTGCCGACGGCAATTTGCCCTGTGACCCCGTCCAGGATCGCGAAAAGAATAAGGAATCCGAGCGCGAGGAGGATTGCACCGGCGATCGATTTCAAGCTTCGCGGGGATGCTTGTTGTGCCGCCATGTGGTCCTCCTGAAGGGCGATTTTCTCGCCGCAAAGTGAGAGTAGGGTTTCAACGGAAGTTATGCATTGAAGATTCGGCCAAAAGGGGGAATTTACCGGCGAATGGTGGCGGGGAGAGGGGGAGTAGCAGGCCAAAAATCAGTTGGTCCCAACCAGGTGAATAAGAACGCTTGCAAAATGGACGAAATCACAATAGCGTATGCGGCACGCGTTGGGACACCCCCTGCACACTCTCGTCCCTGGGTTGCGAGGAGATACGGAATGACCGAATCTGTGGTCAGAGCTGTCGACAAAAATGCCGAGCGATGGCGCTGGCTGTTCTATGTAGCGCTGGCTATGGCCGGTGCATTGCTGACCTTTGTTGGGGCCCGGGCGCAGCAGAACGCCGCGGAGGATACCGCTTTTCGCAAGCTCATCGACGGATATTGCGAGGCTTGGAGCACGGGAACTGCGGACGCTCCGGCGAAGTTCTACGCTCAGGACGATGGACTCGTTTTTTATGATGTGGCGCCGTTTGCGTATCACAGCTGGAAGGAATATCACGACGGCGTCCAAACGGCGATTCTGAATAACGCGGCGAGTATCAAACTGACGGCGGGAAAAGATCTGAGAGTGACCCGCCGCGGCCTGATCGCCTGGACGACTGTGCCGATGCATCTGGCGGAAAAAACAAAAGACGGGAAGACGATTGAACTGGATCTCCGTTACACCGGTATTTGGGAAAAGCGCGGTGCGAGCTGGGTGCTCGTGCACGAGCATCTCTCAACGCCGTTGGCCGGAAACTAGAGTCTTGACGAGAAGGGCTGGGCGATTCGCCCATTGCGCAAGAAATGTTCAAGACCATGCAGTACTACTGGAATGCCGCTCGGGGTTATCGCTTCAAGCCGTGGAAAAGTCCCTATATGCGGTGGCGCTTTGAGACTTTTCTTGGGAAAGAAGCAGCC
>Ga0193729_1000171_pt1 | contig 31765 bp, 28 predicted proteins | sample U1c2metaG_FD_143036 | JGI IMG/M metagenome (GOLD analysis project Ga0193729, IMG submission 143036) | Soil microbial communities from a riparian zone of the East river system, Colorado, United States - U1c2 | ecosystem: Environmental > Terrestrial > Soil > Riparian zone | place: USA: East River...
CAACTCCGTGGTCCGCCGCTGGAGCGAGAAATGAGCCTGGAGACAGCGCGGCGCGTGCTAAGGATCGAAGCGCAGGCCATTCAAGATGTGTTGGCGCGGCTCGACGCATGCTTCGAGAAAGCAGTGGAAGTGTTGTTCGCGTGCAAGGGGCGCGTCGTCGTTAGCGGAATGGGCAAGTCGGGTCTGATCGCGCGAAAGATTTCCGCGACGCTGTCCAGCACGGGCACGCCGTCTTTCTTTTTGCATCCGGCGGAAGCGCTCCACGGCGACTTGGGCATGCTCGCGCGCGGCGACGCGATGCTGGCTGTTTCCTATGGTGGAGAAACGGAAGAGATCATCCGGCTGCTGGAAGCGCTCAAGCGACTGGAGATGCCTCTGGTGACACTGACGGGCAAAGTGCAATCGACGCTCGCCGAAGCCAGCGACGTCGTGCTGGATGTCAGCGTGAAGGAAGAGGCGTGCTCGTTGAATCTTGCGCCCACGGCGAGCACGACCGTAGCAATGGCCGTTGGCGACGCCCTCGCCGTCTCGCTGCTGGAACGGCGAAATTTTCGTCATGACGATTTTGCGGCCTTGCATCCCGCGGGGCGTTTGGGGAAGAAACTGCTTCGCGTCGAACACCTGATGCATGCAGGAGAGGCGCTGCCGCGTGTTTCCACCGCAACGCCGATGCCGGACGTTTTTCACGAGATGAGCAAGAAGGGCTTGGGAATGACGACGGTGCTGGAGCCGGACGGAAGATTGGCGGGGATTCTGACCGATGGCGACCTGCGGCGGTTGATGGAAAAACATCGCGGCGCGACGCTCGAGATGACCGCCGGGCAATGCATGACAAAGGGGCCGCAGACCATCGGACCGCACCTTCTCGCGAGTGAAGCGTTGAACCTGATGGAGAAGCGCAAGATTACCTCGATCGTGGTTACCGATGAGGCGGAGAGCGTGCTGGGCGTGGTGCATCTGCATGATTTGTGGACGCTGGAACTGATGTAGCGGTTTGAGGCCGAGGAATTCAACGCAGAGAAGAAAAGAGGACATGGCATTGGCTAAGCGAGGAAAGAAGATTCCGGAAAAACTGGCGCGAAGAGCGAAGCAGATTCAGGTGCTGCTGATGGACGTGGACGGGACACTGACCGATGGCAGCGTCGCCTTGTTGTCGCAATCGGACGGTTCAGCGCTTGAAATCAAGACTTTTGACGCGCATGACGGTCAGGGCCTCACGCTGGCCGCCACCGCCGGGCTGCGAACAGGTGTCATCACCGGCCGCGCCAGCGCGGCTCTCCGCAGGCGCTGTAAAGAGCTGGACATCGAGTTTGTCTACGAGAAGCAGGGGCACAAGATCGCTGCTTACGAAGATGTCCTGCGCAAGACCGGCGCAAAAGAATCGGAAGTCGCCTTCCTGGGCGATGACCTGCCTGACCTGACCGTCATGAACCGCGTGGGACTGGCAGTCGCAGTCCACAACGCCACCCCGGAAGTGCGCCGCGCAGCCCATTTCACCACCAAAGCCGATGGCGGCAAAGGCGCCGCCCGCGAACTTGTCGAACTAATCCTCAAGTCCAAAGGCATCTGGGAAGAGATGATCGACAAAGCCCGCGCCTAAACGCGCGCCCCTTCCTCCGCTTTCCATCCCCCATTGCGCTGCGAACCACCCACCCACAACCGGCAAACAACTTAAAGCTAATCTTGAGAAGCGGTCAATTTCCGACTCCGCAACTAACCCGGAGTCGGCAAATCCGGCCAATGAGAGTTCAGGATTATCAGCTATCCATTCGGAGCAACTAACCTCCGCTTTTACTCAGACGATTTGTTGGACCCTATCATCGGATTGCAGACGCCGAGGAGCGACGCATTTTAAAGCGGCTGCACTTAAGTACAGTTTCCGTCCAGGGAACCAGCGTTGCGACACGCGGTTCCACAGTACTATTCGGGCCGCAGACACCCTGTTTGACCCTACCTGTATAGATTAGCGGCCAAGGCAGCGAAGGATGACTCCCCACAGTCTTCCAAGGAGATAGACATGAAAAGAGGTTTCTTGACTCACTTAGTCGCGAAAAATTGCAGAAACAATCTTAAGAGAATGGTCCCGTACGCGATGCTCGCGGGGATAGCGCTCCTCTTTGCCTTTCACGGTGTGAGCCGGGCTGAGGATGACGATCATAAGCGAACTGCTATCACGGCTTGCGGCACAGTTATCACCAATCCCGGCCGGTATTTTCTCGCCAACGATTTGAAGCAGTGTCCCGACTTCGGAGTTTCCATCGCGGTCAGCGATGTCGCGCTTGGGCTGCGCGGCCATACCATACAGGGAGCTTTCGGCACCAGTGGCATGATCACCGTGAATGGCGGGAGTACCGGACTTTCCAACATTGAGATTGAAGGCCCTGGAACTGTGACTGGTGACGGGCAAGCCGGAATCGCCTTTGAGAACGTGCACCATTCACGGGTACACAACCTCGTGGTGGTGGGAAACTTTTTCGGAATCGGGGTTAACGCCGGCGATTTTACGAATGATCAGACCATTGCGGCCACCGCTTCGACGGACAACGAGTTCCGTGACAACGTGACTGCGGGCAACTTCGGTCACGGCATCACCGTGAACGGCGGAAACCACAACCGCTTCACCCACAACAATTTGAGTGGCAATGGTCTCTTCCTTGGCGGCCATGGCCTCTTTCTCTTTAACGCCAAAAACAATGTTGCCAGCCACAACACCACCGATCTAAATTCGGGGGCTGGAATCGACGTTGGCCCGTTCGGCTCTGAGAACACTATTAACGACAACACAGCGCTCGGCAACTTCGGGTTCGATCTCCAGGACGAAAACGGGGATTGCGTGCACAACACCTGGACCGACAACTCCTTTAATTCCAACTCTCCTGCTTGCATTCAGTAGTGGGAAAACCTGAGACTCGCGGCAAGCCCATGCTTGTGGAAAGCATGGGCTTGCCTCTTGTGCCAACCAGAGACAGATTCCCCCGCCCCAGACTGCCCAATTTGGCTAAGAGATTGTCTGCCCTATTCATCGGCAAGGCCGGACTCTGAATTTTGAGAGAGTGCGAATTCAATCTCACACTATATTCAGTTCACCGATCCGGGCAATAGCACGCTTCTCAACTCCTGAAAAACGCGGCGGGCGGAGAACCCTTAACGCGCTAAGACGCTCCTGGGCGCCGCAACCTTTGGCGTTTGGTTCATCAAAAGGTGTGAAGTCTGACTCTCCCGGATGCCGCATGCTTCGGTCTTACGCTTGGAGTCTCCGCTCCGACTCGGTTTCAGCCCCTTCGCTCCGAGATCCCCCGGGGGTGGGGCGGCGTTTTGTTAACCAGACACCCGATGAAGGGAGTCTGTCCCGAACGACCATCGGGAGAGAGGGATTTCTCTTTGAATCCCCCGGAGATTTCTATCCTGTCCGCTCCGCCGCTCCGCGCCTATTCTGGCACTCAAGCTCATCTCAAGCCATAATGTCTTCCCGGCACTACGTTCCTAAGGATCCCCAACTATGCTTCACGCATGGCATGACGTTTCTCCCGGAGATGATCTCCCGCGCGATTTTCAAGCGGTCATCGAGATTCCGCTGGGATCCAACGTGAAGTATGAATTGGACAAGCCTAGTGGACTATTGAAAGTGGACCGCATCATCCATTCAGCGGTGTTTTATCCCGCAAATTACGGCTTCATCCCGCAGACGTATGCGGACGATAATGATCTCTCGATGTTCTCGTCTTGTGCCAGGAGCCGGTGCAGCCGCTGGCGCTCATCAAGGCTCGCGCCATTGGATTGATGACGATGATCGATTCTGGAGCGAGCGACGACAAAGTTATCGCCGTGGCGACGAACGATCCGGAATTCAACAGCTACGTCGAAGCCAACGAATTGCCGCCGCACCGCTTGCTCGTACTGAAGCGCTTTTTCCAGGACTACAAACAACTGGAGGGTAAGGAGGTTCGGGTGGATGACATCCGTCCGGCGTACGCAGCGGTCAAGGTCATCGAGAATGCGCTGGCGCGCTACAGGGACCAAAGAGAGGTCCTTCGCGCAAAGGATCATCACTAATGCAAATGCACTATTTTTACGACCAGAACTCAATGCTAACTTGCACCGACCGGAGCGGTCCGGTCGCCGCAGCGGATTGGCGTGAGATTGTTTTTATGTGCATGGCAAGGTTTATGGGCCGGTGCAAGATTGTATGAATCGTTTCTGGAAATGGACAGCCGGAATTTTTTGCACGCTCCTCGTCGCTGCTTTTGCCGTTCTGTCATATATGGCTGGGGGCCCCAAGGATGCGTATAGCATGGTGCGCTACGCACTGCCGCACATGCATCGCGGCACACTGAAAGTGGGCAGCGACGCGCCAGACGCGCGGATTGTCGCGCTGGATGGCGTTAGTCGATTTCACATCCGCGAACGAACCCATGAGCGGCCGCTGGTGCTGGTGTTTGGGAGTTTTACTTGACCGCCGTTTCGTCGCCAGGTCGGCGACGTCGTTCAGATTTTTGAGGACTACAAAAAACGGGCAGATTTCCTGACCGTTTACGTTCGCGAGGCGCATCCCACCGATGAATGGCAGACGAAATCCAATGTGAAGGACGATGTTTGCTACGCGCAGCCGAAAACGCTGGAGCAGCGCGTGGCGATCGCGAACGATTTCACCAAGAGATTCAAGTTCCCTTTACCCTTCGGAATCGACGACATGAGCAACGCCGCGAATGATGCGTATGCCGCATGGCCGGAGCGGATTTACATTATTGATGAGAGCGGTCATATCGCCTATCGCGGCGGGATGGGCCCGTTCAACTATAAGCCGGAAGAAGCCCGCGAATGGCTGGCCGCGCGATACGGAGCCGTGAAGCACGAATCGCCGAAATCGCCGGCCGATGCGGCGCCGTCATCGACGGCAGGAGCGGCGGCGTCTGCGGCAAAGTAGAGGGTGGCGGATTGAAAAAGGTTGGGTTGGCGCGCGCGCTCTCGAAACTCGGCTATTGCTCTCGATCGAGCGCGGCAGAGTTGATTGTCGCGGGACGAGTGAAATGGAACGGAGCGGTGCGGCGCGATCCGGAAACGCCGGTGCACATCGGAAAAGACCGGATCGAAATCGACGGCCAGCCTTTGGCAAACAGCTCCAAGATCTATCTCACGTTGAATAAACCTCGCGGAGTTGTAACGACTGCAGCAGACGAAAAAGGACGAGAGACGGTGTATGCGTACTTGCCCAAAGACTTGCCTTGGATTGCGCCGGTCGGGCGGCTGGATAAAGCAAGCGAAGGCTTGCTGCTTCTGACAAATAATTCGGAATGGGCGGCGCGCATTACGGCGCCGGAGACGCATCTCGATAAGACCTATCACGTGCAAATCAGCGCCATTGGCGATGAAAAGTTGCTGCGGGCATTGCGAAGCGAAATCCACACGAACGACGGCGAATTCCTGCGCGTGAAAAACGTCCGCGTGCTTCCGCAAGGCGAGCGCCATTCGTGGCTCGAAATTGTGCTGGACGAAGGCAAGAATCGTCACATCCGGCGGATGCTCGAAGAATTGAAGATCGGAGTTCTCCGGCTCGTGCGTGTGGCCATCGGGCCGCTGATCCTGGGCGATCTACCAAAGGGTGCGACTCGCCCGCTCGAGCAGGAAGAGAAGCAAGCGTTGGATCGCGCGATGCGCACGCCGAACCGCGTACCTGCCTCTTCGGTTCGATGACAAAGACTATTTCGATTTGTATGTAAAACTCACTTTCGTTTCTTCATCGAGGACCAGCGGCCTGACGAAGTGAAACGAATTTCCTGCTCTCGGCACATCGACGCGAACCGGCAAAATGCCGGAAACACGCTGCTGGAGATTCGTCACGTTGGTGGAAGCCGCCATCTGTTGCTTCTCGGCGTTCTTCCGCGCTTCGCGCTCGATCTGGCGAGAATTGCGGATCTCGGTGGATTCGGCCATGACTTGCGCGGTTTCCATCCGGCTGACGGGCGCTGCCATCACGAGTCCAGCAGTGTTGTCATAGCTTTCAGCGGCAGCGTATAAAGGAGAAGGAGGAAGAAGATTCGTGGCGATGGCGTCACCTCCGAAGTCTTTCACCTTGAACTGTTCGGGGAGAAAGACCTCCCATTGCAGGAGATTGATCGGCACGTCCATTTTCGGAAGCGAAAGGTCGGAGCCGCCTTTTTTCGCGAACGGCACGCCCGAGTGCATGAACACGAACGAGACCGTGTAGGAGTCCACGGGCCGAAAGCCCGCGCGCAGCAGCGGAACGCGATTGCCGTCCGGTCCCTCGACGGGCTTCACTTTTTCTCCGGCAACTTCGGCGGAGAGAATGCTCGCGCCCGTCGGCAGCACCACTTTCAAGAACGGCTGTGCCTGGTTTTTGATGGTGAGTCGTATCTCGGTTAACGATCGGCCTTCCCTGGTCACGAGAGTAGTGACGACCGCGCGCTCGGCGACGGCGGAAAGCACGCTGCTGTCCGGAAAGCGAGTCCATTCGAGTGCGAGGGTAGGCTTTTCATTCGGCTGTTTGTGATAACGGAATGCGGCCTGCATTGGAAAGCGCGCCAGCGAACGCAAGTAGGGATTCATTTCCTTGAAATCCATGCGCTTCAGGCCGCCAGCTTCCGTAGCGGTTAACTCGATCGTTCCAGCGCCCTCGACGAGAACCTCGCCGGTTTCCCGCTGAGCATTTTTGAAACTGAGAAAGGGCGCGTCGGCTTTCGTTGCGGTGATTGATTTTTCCATGGAGATCAGGAACTGATGACTTCGCTGCGCCAGGCCGGCGACCTTCAGCGTCAAAACGCCGGACTCCACTTCGCTCGATTCCACTGATGCTCCGGTCGCGCCGGTGATTTCGAATCCTGCGGGGACTTCCATTTCGAATTGGGAGGGTTCGCCTTGCACGACAGTGATGTCGGTGAGAGCGGCGATTCGAATGTCCGCTTCGCTGACGGAAACGAGCGTTTTTACATCCGAGAGAAAGCGTACTTCCTTGGGCACGACAGGCGCGGCAGTCTCACGCGTTGTCCACCAGATGTTCGCAGGCTGTCCGGGCACAAGCGTAGCTTCTATGGCGGTTTGTCCACTATCTGAGGACCTGGAAGTGATGAGGCCGGGGCTGATTCGAACGTTGGTGTGGTCGCCGGGAACAGCAAGCGCAAGCCGCACGCTGCCCGCCGATGGAACGGGGAGACTGAAGGAAGCGCGTCCGGCTTCAATGCTGAGTGGAAGGCCGACGTCGAGCGTGACGGCGAAGTCCGCTGGCCCAGTGAGAACAGCCGTGTGCGTTCCATTATCCAATTCGAGAGGCAAGCCCTTCCCTTCCTGACGGGCGTCGAGAACGGCCATGCCGGTCGTCAGCGGAATTTTGGTCGCCCCCTTATGAAGGATTTCTCCCTGCAATTGCACCGTACCTTGAACCGATTCGTTCGCGACGCGGAACTTCAGGTCCGCGCGCTTCATGGTGTACGGAACGGGCGGCGTGTCCGGTTTCCTGGTTGGCTTGCTCGCAAGTTCGACAAGCCGGTTGTATTCGTCGAGGGGAAGTGTGACGTTACCCGAAGCCGGCACGGGAGGCAGAGCGACATCATCTGCGGCGGCCGCAAAACCGGGGAGAACCAGCATCCATGCCAAGACTATTACGAATATCTTTTTCATTTGCCACCTGCCTTTTTCTCGTGCTGATACGTTAGTCCCGCAGAGGGGGCCTGATTTTCGCCGGTCAGTTCGGAGACCAAGTAGAGCGAAGGACCGAAGGCGGGGAAAGAAACTCGGATGGGAAGAATCCCGGCGCGCTTCCCTGCCAACGAGTCCGTCCTGAATTTATCGAGAAGTGCTTCAGTTGCCGCTTGAGAGCGCTTCAATTTTGTTTCGTCCTTGGCGTCCATATCTGCTGACGGTGGCGCTGGCGCAGCTGAGAACGCTGATACTGCCCCGCCTACACCTGGACCTATTCCTGCACCCGTTACGCTGTATGTCACAGGAGGATTGAGCGCGGACGAGATCGGACTCGAATAGGGTTCCATTCGAAACGCGCCTGGTTCGGGTGTCACTTTGAAAAGCGGCGGATGATACACGAGGAGTCCCGTGCGCGAGACCGGCAGATCAAGAGCCGGCAGCGCAAGTTTGAACTGACCTTTGTCATTCCACACGGTGCCGCGGCTCAGATAGACAACTTCAACCGCAAACTCTGGTGCTTCCTCGCCGGCGCGCGCCTTGTCCAGCGGCAAGAGGAGGCTGCCGTCCGGCGACTGGCCCGGCCGCAACGCTTTGCCCGCCAGGGATGCGCTCCAAAGCGTGGCGCCCGGCGGCAAGGTGATCTTGAGGAAGTTGCGCTGGTTGTTTCGAACGGCGTAGCGCGCCTGGACGAGCGTTTTCCCTTCGTTGCTGATCAAGACTTGGTAGCGGGCCTCGGAGACGTTGGCCATCAGAACGGCTTGGGGCGTGTAGCGCGCGATGTTCAAGCTGAGCGACCGTGTCAGCTTGGAATCGCCGGAGCGAAACCGAAACGCCGCGAGCGATGGTGATTGGCGATTCGAAACCATTTCACCGAGGTCCGTGGCATCCGCGCTTTCTAGCCCTTCGAATTTGAGATCCTTAATCTCCCCGGCGCCGAGGACTTCGACCGCCACGCCGCCGGTTTCGCGCTCGGCGTTGAGAAGACGGAGCAGGGGAATATCAATTTCTCCTTCCCGTGGGCTGCGAGTTTCCCCAGTCACGACGAATCGCGCGGTTTGCTCGACCGGCTCCAGGAACGTCACTGAGAGTTCGTTGGCCTTCACCTCCCAATCGGCTACCATTGCGCCGAGAACTTGATTGATCGTGACTTTATCGGGGATTTGAATTCTTGCGACGCGCGCTGCGCCCTGAGTTACCTCCAGGTTTACTTCGGCGTTGATGGAAGTGGAGTCTTCGCCGAGGCCCAGGAGTTGCGTCAGAGATACGCGCATTCGCAAAGGCTGCGTGGCGCGGTGGTCCTCGGTCTTCCTGCGCCAAGTGAAGGTGAGGGGTTCGTTTCCGCGTCCGTAAGCGATCCACTTGCTTTCCGACGCAGATTCAGATTTCTCTGAGAGCAGGCCGCCCGTGAGCCGGACGTCCACTCCCTGGCGAGGAAGCTGCACGGATGCGCGGGCAACGCCGGAGGCGGTCGATGGCAGCGCGATACTTTCTTCGCCAGTTGCGGACGCCACGGGGATGGCAATATCAAGCAACAAGAGCGCGCGCCCCGAATGGGAAAGGAGAGCGGAGAGTTGGCTTCCCGCTTTGCCGCCGACGCCGGGCACAAGAGAAACAAGTTTGCCGTCGAGTCTTGCTTCACGGACCAAGAGACCTGCCGGAATCGGGACGCGCACCCAGCCATCCTTCAAGACATCGACCGTCAAGCTCGCGCGGCCGGAAGCGAGTTCACCGTCGATGCGCAGGTCGTAGTCAACGCGTGTGAGCGTGGCTTCAACCGGAGGCGGCTCCGGATCGCGTTCGATGGGATAGGCCTTCGCGTGAAGGTTTCGGTATTCATCGACAGGCAAGACGACCCAGCCTGGCGAATGGGACGCGGTCTGTCCCAAGGAGCTGGCCGCAGAAATGAATAGGAGAGCAAGCAGACAAGCACAGAAAAGTGGCAAGCCGAGCCTTTTTTTCAGCGTGAAAGCTGCTGCGATTCGTGCGGGCATACAATTAGCCTCCTCATCTTCAAGATTGACGAGCGAGTAAGTTCTTTGTGCGACCCGGGGACGGAGCGTGCTGTTGACTTGATAGGATGGTGCGCTGGGCGAAGATGGTTGTTCCATAAAATAATTCCTTTATAAGAGCGAACGGCTAAGGCATACGACTGCTGCTGGTACTCTGCATTAGAACGACGAGCTGATTATTTCTTGCAGGACTTGCTTAGCGAGGTGAGTTTGAATCAAACGGGCAAACTGTGAGTTTTTTGGATTGGTGAAGAGGAACCTGGAGCGGGCGATGGGAATCGAATCCAGGACCAATGCTCTCTGTATCTTTGAGCGTAAGGGCGGCAGACACAACTTCGGTTCAGATCCGTCCGAGCCGGAAGGAACGGGTCCGCGAAGGACCTCGCCGCGACATCGCCGGACTGTGTTTGCAAGAGGCGAGCCGGAATCCCCTATCCGAAATTTTGGAAGCTCGCGATCTATTGACGCGAGATCCGCAAATGCCGGTAAGTGGTCAGTTTTCCATTATCCGACGCAATATAAAAGGGCGCCCCATTTCGAACTTATCAGATTGTCGAGCCTGAGAGGCTCGTTTTCACCAGCGCGGCCCAGGGTGCGGATGGCAGCCGATGTTTGAGGTTCTGACCACGGTGACCTTCGCCTAGCAAAATGGCAAAACGAAACAAACTATGCGGGCGCGCGTTATAAAGACGACGGCCCAGGCCGCCCAGTATCTCGCAGGGATGGAGGCCGGATGGACACAGAGCCTGGAGCGCCTTGCCGAATCCCCAGCATTTTTCTTTGTTCGGCCGTCAAGTCTTTGCACGACGGAGGCTGTCCGAATCCGGACAATGCGTCCCAGGATCGCGAAGAACGGGGGCTTGAGACAGAGAGGCGCTTTGCGTAACACGCTCATGGAAAAGAGCTTAGACTGATCCGCAAGACGGATTGCTACTTGCATTCTTCTCAACAACATGATTTTCTTAGGGCCGCCGAGTGCTGCGTGCACGGCGCAGGGGTTCTTTCGACGTGTCGATTTAGAGGAGCTTCGTTCGTCGTACAGTAGGGCGAGAGTTCACGTTGCTTTACCGAATGGCAAACAGGGAATTTGTAGCGCCGGTCGGTTATAACCGCCTTGAGGAAGGAGCAAGAGCATGTCATTCCTTCAAGATCTGAGAGTTGCACTCCGTTCGCTCGCGCGAACCAAAGGGCTTGCGATTACCGTGGTGCTCACGTTGGCGCTAGGCATCGGCGCCAACGCCGCCATCTTCAGCCTGGTTCGCGGCGTGCTGCTTCGGCCGCTCGTCAACAGCGACGAGGAGCGCCTCATTTATATTAAACAAAGCGCGCCTGGTATCAGCCCCGGAGAAGTCCCATTCTCCGTGCCAGAAATTCAGGACCTGCGCGCAGGCGTCAAAACGCTCAGCTCCTTCGGCGAGTTCTCCACTGTGGGTTTCACTATGATCGGCCTCGGCGAGCCCCGGGAAGTTCGCGCCGGCGTCGTTGACGGCTCCTATTTTGACGTGGTGGGCCTCCATCCGGTCCTCGGCCGTCTCATCGGCCCGCAAGACGACGGTCCTAAAGCCGCTGGCGTCGTCGTGCTGACCTATCGTTTCTGGTCGACCACTTTCAAGAGCGATCCTTCCGTCATTGGTAAGTCCGTCCGCCTCGGCAGCGGCTTCGGCGATAGATCTGCCACTATCATCGGCGTCCTCGAACCCTCGATCCCATATCCCGCGGATACTGAAATCATTGCCAACATTGTCACTAGCCCCCATCATCTGTCCGCGACCATGCAGAACGGGCGCGTCCATCGCATGACGGAACTCTTCGGCCGCCTCGCTCCCGGCGTCACTCTTGATCAAGCCCGCGCCGAACTTCGCACCGTCTACGGTCCGATGCTCACGGATCATCCCGACGCCTATTCGCCCCAAGCACATTTCCAAATCGACGCCAAACTCCTCCGTGAGCAAATCACTTCCGACGCTCGAACCGTTCTCCTTGTTCTTCTTGCCGCCTCCGGCCTCGTGTTCATCATTGCTTGCTCCAACGTCGCTAATCTTATCCTTGCGCGCAGCGTCCGCCGTGAGGGCGAGCTCGCCATCCGCGCGGCTCTGGGCGCGAGCGCGGGCGCATTACGCCGCACTTTGCTGGCGGAGAGTCTCATTCTTTGCGTCGCTGGCGCCACCCTCGGCGTAATCAGTGCGCGACCGCTCCTCGCCGTGCTTGCCCGCTACGCCTCTCGCTTCTCCGTCCGCGCTCTCGACCTCACCGTAGACTCCAGCATGCTTTGGGTAGGAGCGGGCCTGGCGGTCATCTCAGCGATTCTCTTGGCCTTCGTCCCGCGACTCCCGTCCGCGAACGCCTCGCAGGGATTCAATCTCGCCAGCGGCAGCGTGCGCATCACCGGCGGCACAAGTCGCCGCCTGCGGAGCTTCGCGGTGGTACAAATCGCCGCCTCCTTCATACTCCTCGCTGGCGCCAGCATGCTGCTCAAAACGCTGCTCGCGATCCAGGCGGCGCAGACCGGCCTCGACACGCGCCACGTGCTCGCCATCAATGTCCCCGCTGTTTCCTACGGCAAGACTCCTGAACAAGTCGTCGATTTCTACAAGGAATCGATGCGCCGCATTGATGCGCTACCCGGCGTGAACAAGACCGCTTTCGGCATTGTGGTTCCCTGGCGCGATGCCGGCAGCTTTGGCCCCGGCCTTCAATTTTCTGCGGATGGCCACGTTCGCGCACCCGGCGAAGAAGATCCTCGGGCCCAGTTGCGCACCATCTCTCCCGGCTTTTTTGCCGCGCTCGGCGTTCCCATCATCGCCGGCCGCGATTTCAATCAGCTCGACGGCCAGAGTAAAGATCCGGTAGTTATCGTCAGTCAAACTCTCGCTCAAAGAATGTTCCCCAACCAAGATGCCCTCAATCGACACGTCTATTGGACTGATCCCGTGATGAAATTCATCCCCGGGATTAGCACCGCGCCGCACCGCATCATTGGCGTCACTGCCGATATTGACGACGAACACGTCGTTCCTGGCCCTAGCCTCACCGTCTATAGCCCCTTTGAAGAGGGTCCAATCTTTGGCGGCCGCCTCTTCATCCACACCAGCGCAAATCCTTATTCTCTCGTCACGCCGATCACGCGGATCATTCGCGACATGTCGGTCGACCAACCCGTTGAACGCGCCGCTACCCTCGAAGACGTTCGCGCCGAAGTCCTCACTCCGGATCGTCTCAACACAGTTGTGTTCGGTGTCTTTGCGGCCGTCGCTCTTGCCATTGCCTTGGTCGGCGTTGCCGGCGTGCTGGCGTTCTCCGTCAGTGCGCGCACGCGCGAGTTTGGCATCCGGCTGGCGCTCGGATCGCAGCCGCGTCATCTTCTGACGGGTGTCGTCGCCGAAGGTGCCGTGATGGCGGCCGCAGGCGTCGTCGCTGGCGCGGTGTCCGGATACGCGCTGGTACGTTTGGCGGGCAGGTATTTCCAAGACATGCAGATGCCGGGTGCCGCGCCAGTGGTCGCCTCGGCGGTTGTTCTGCTGGCCGCCGCGGTCGTCGCGTCGGCGCTGCCGGCGGCGCGCGCCGCGCGCATCAACGTCATAGAGGCGCTGCGATCGGACTGATCTCCGGATTTCAGATGCGCGCTGGAGCGTGGAACGACGACGTGCCGGCTCCAGACGGATCCGCTCAAGAACGTCTGATCCATTGGGGTTTATGGAGCGGGCGATGGGAATCGAACCCACGTCCGAAGCTTGGGAAGCTTCTATACTACCATTGTACGACGCCCGCTCGTTTCTCTTGCTTGTTGATTATACATAACTAGCCGACTGCTCGTACAGACCGGCCATTTTCCATATTTTCCAATTCCATGCTGGAAAAGGCCGCCCGTACTTGTTCGAGTGGAATTTCTCCGGTGTATCTTGCCGTCATCACAACAGAGCTGTGCCCCATTTGCCGGCGAAGAACAACAGGATTCATGCCGGAAAGCTCCCACCTGCGATTGCAGCCATGACGGAATGCATGCATTCCGGCTTACGGAAGCCCAAGGGCTTTCGAAACCGGATGCAAGAATTCATGCAGTACATTGGTTTCGCACAGTGGAGAACCACGTGGGCGTCTAGACTGCGCGCTGCGCCGCAGCTTTCCCAAGAAAGTTCACCAGCTCAGCGTTCACTTCGTCCGCGTGTGCCCAGGTTATACAGTGCGGCCCGTCCTTCACCACCGCTAGGCGCGCTCCCTTGATCAGCTTGGCAGTCCGGAGCCCCGAGGCAGTGATCGGCAGAATCCTGTCTGCGTCCCCGTGAATGACCAGTGTTGGCACATCAATTTTGTTCAGGTCCTTTCGGAAGTCCTCATGCCAGGTTGGCACGCAAGCGAGACTGGCGGTGGCTGAGGCGCCGGATGCCAGGTTCCAGCTTGCCTGCACAGCCTGTTCGCTAACTCGCTTGTTGAGGAGGAGGTCAGTGTTGTAGAAATTCTTGAAAAACTCCGTGAAGAACGCGTAGCGATCCGCGGCGACAGCTTTCTGTATCCCCTCGAAGACACTGCCGTCGACCCCTTCCGGATTGTCTGGCGTCTTCAGAAGGAACGGCGGGACTCCGGAAATAATGACCGCCTTGCTCACGCCTTTTGATCCGTATTTCCCCAGGTAGCGCGCCACTTCGCCGCCACCCATGGAGAAACCGACCAGCGCGAATTCACGTAATTCGAGATGCGTTATCAGTTTGTGCAGATCGTCGGCGAAGGTGTCGTAGTTGTAGTCCGTTGTTGGCTGGCTGGATTTGCCGAACCCTCTGCGATCATAGGTGATGACGCGGTGTTCTGCGCTCAAGAGAACCGGCACCTGTTTCTCCCATGAGGCACCGCTCAATGGATATCCGTGAATCAAGACAACCGGCTGACCAGAGCCGTGGTCCTCATAGTAGAGACCGATATTGCTCGAGTTTTCCTTACCGACAGTAACGTATGGCATTGAACTTCTCCTTTCTCGTTCGTTTCAGGTTGAAGATCATTTGATGTTGATGGTTATGGATTGGGTGCTTCCCGAGTTCGTCACTCGATGACGTTGGCGGTTTTGACCGACTCTCTTGATGTGTCGGTCACGGCGAGGCGCGGAAACAGGGTCAGCGCATTGCCATGGTTGATCGCTGCGTGCTCGTCAGCCGTCAGTCCGTTATAGGCGTCAAGTTTGGCAGTGAAGGACGCGGCGATGTCTGCTCGAAGAACAGCCCTTTGCGAGATCCGCCGGTCAGCACTTTCGCACCTTTGGCGATTGTCTCAGTGACGATCGGTTCGACATTGGCGGCCTGGCGTTCGTTGACGATCGGCGCCACCTGACCCTTCTCGTCGAAGGGGTCCCCAACGTCGAGGGCCTTGGCCTTCTCACGAGGGCTTCGATATAAGCGTCAACAACGCGATTGAGGACCGCGTGAATGGACGCGACAGACGAGCTGACGATTACCTCCGGATTGTCTTAAGGGTGGTACCTCTCATGCGGCATCCGGTACGTCGGGCGGCAATTTGGGTACATAATCTAGGTTGGCGCTTATCTCTTGAGCTTAATTTCAAGAACCTGGCGGACAGTGGCTGCGAGATCTCAGATAACCATCCGATTCCTGATTCTGACGCGAGCAACCACACTCGTGGCGCCTTTGCTCCTCTCTTTTTTCTTCTGCTGTGGTTGCCATCGGGATCGGGGCGCTCAAAAAGAGAGGTATTTTCAGAGCGGCATGGATTACTTCCAGAAGGGACGTTATCCGGAAGCGATCATCCAATTCCAGAATGCCGTCCAGATCGATAACCGGTTCGCTGATGCGCACTATCAGCTCGCGCAATGTTATCTGCGACAGGCCGAATGGTTGCAAGCGCAAATAGAGCTTTTGACCACCGTTGAATTAGATTCCAGGAACTCGCAGGCACAACTTGAACTCGGTCGATTCATGATTCAGGGAGGGCAGTTCCAGCGCGCTAAGGAGCGCGCTCAGCTGGTCCTCAAGGACAACCCCGCAAATGTGAAAGCGCAGATTTTGCTGGCCACCAGCGACGCCGAATTGGGCAATCTGCAGGATGCTGTCGGAGAGGCCGGACAAGCGGTTTCCACGGCACCGAACGATGCGGCCCCCTATTTGACCCTCGGTATAATCCATGAAAAGCTTGGTCAATTGGATGATGCTGAGCAGGACTTCCAGAGAGCCGTCTCCCTCGAACCCGCGTCCCTCGCCTCACACATGTCTCTCGGTGACTTCTATCAACGACGAAGGAACTGGGCCGATGCAGAAACGCAGTACCGCGCAGCATCCGCTGCTGTGCCGAAGAGCCTTGCTCCATGGACTGCGCTTACTTCCTTGTACGTCCTTTGGGGAAAGAAAGAATCTTCAGAATGCCAAGAACAAGAAAATGATGCCGGAGCAACCCGAGGGCTACAGGCTTCTGGGTGAGTTCTATCTGGCCACCGGCGATTTTGCAAAGGCTGCTGCCGAATTCGCTTCGTTGTGCCAGCAGCATCCCAAAGATCTTTTTGTTCGAAAACGATACATTGAACTTTTGATTCGTGGCAAACAGTTGGAACCGGCGAGCAAGCTGAACGAGGCTATCCTGAGAGAGAACTCTCGAGATACAGATGCCCTGGTCACTAAAGGGCAGATTCTCAACCTTCAGCAGAAGTCCGCGGAGGCCATACCCATTCTCGAGAGTGCGGTGCACAACACTCCGGCGAACGCCTTGGGTCACCTGGAGCTGGGTGTTTCGTACGCTTCAATCGGAAATCCTGCTCTGGCGGAAAGAGAGTTTCGCGAGGCGCTGAAGCAAAACCCTTCTTTACTTAAGGCCAAGGAAGATTTGACGCGTGTCGCCTTCCTCGAAGGTGATATCAAACTGCTGGATCAATCCTCGAATGACTGGCTCAAGGCAGTACCTGCCGCTCCCCAAGCACACGTCTTTCGCGGGATTGCCCGCCTCCGGAAGGGTGACGCGCCCGGAGCAGAATTGGATTTTCAGGCGGCCCTTAAGGGTTCGCCGAAGAACCCAGCCGCCTACGCTGGCCTGGGTGACTTACGCCTCCTTCAAAAACGCCTGCCGGAGGCCGAGAAATTCTACGAGCAAGCTCTAACGCTGGACCCCCGCTCCACCGAAGCGCTCCAGGGTTTAATCGGTATATTTCTTATTCAAAAACAGCCAGAAAAGGCAGTGCGCCTCGCCCAAGCTCAAGTCGCAAAGTTTCCGGATAGTGGCGCCGACCACCTTTTGCTGGCGAAAGCGCTCCTAGCCAATCAGAAAAATGCGGAAGCGCGCATCGTGGTCGAAAAGTCGATAACACTCGACAACGGAAACTGGGGCGCAGTCTTTCTGCTGGCGCAACTTCAGGGCATGTCGGGAGAAGACGCCGCCGCGGCAGCCAACTACGAGCGGATCATCCAGCAGAAACCTCAAGATGCAGAAGCATACCTCGCCCTTGGACTTTTGCATGAAAAACACGGTGACTGGCAAAAAGCTGAACAAATTTATGGCAAGGCACATGAGGTGGAACCTGATCAACCAGCGATCGCCAACAATCTCAGCTATCTACTCCTCGAACATGGCGGCGATTTGGGTTACGCTGTTACTCTGGCGCAGACCGCGCGGAAAGGCATGCCGGACTCGCCCAACGCCGCGGACACCCTCGGTTGCGCCTTCTACAAGATAGGTGTATTCGATTCGGCCGTGACTCTGCTCCAGGAGGCGACCAAGAAGGCTCCCAAGAATCCGACCTACTTTTATCATCTTGGCCTAGCCTCCCAAAAAACGAAAAAACTCGAACTTGCGAAGGGGAGTTTTCAACGCGTCCTTCAGCTGGACCCTAAATTTCCTCACGCCGAGGAAATTCGACAAGCGCTTGCCGAGCTTGACGTGGCCAAATGAACTCGGCCGTCTCGCGTGGCGATATCTGGGGTGGGCCGGTGGCAAGCGAAGAAACGCTGACGTGCGAAAGCGATTTCGCCCACCCGTCTGGTGAGCGTAAATAATGACCCTATTGCTTTTTGGTCGGAATTGACAAACCAAGTACACGATGCCGCAGGAGCGCCGCCAGTGAACACCGCGGCGGTCTCCGTTTGGCGGGGTATAGGTGTGCTGTTGCTCTTGTCACTGATTCTTCTTCTTCTCCTCTACTGGAGCACGGTTGTATCTCTCGTCGAACAATGGCAGACGAGTTCATATTCTTATGCATTTTTGACGGTTCCGATAGCTGGATTTCTTGCTTGGAGGAACCGCGAGCAGCTCGCGAAGTCCACTCCCACCCCTGCATTTTGGGTACTGCCGGGTATCGCTTTGTTGGGGTTCGGCTGGCTCGTGGGTGATTTGACTGCAACCAATTTCCTCGAACACCTTTGTTTCATGTCCGTCATTATTGTGTTTGTTTGGGGACTGGTCGGCAAGCGAGTCGGTAGTCAACTGCACTTCCCCCTCGGATTTCTGATGTTTGCCATACCCGCGGGCCAGGATCTGATTCCGCTTCTGCAGGACTTCAGCGCTTGGTCTGCCGTCAAACTGCTCGAACTTACTCGCATACCTGTCCTGCTCGAAGGGCGGTTCATTTCGGTTCCCTATGGCAAGTGGGAGGTGGCGGAGGCATGCAGTGGTATCAACTACCTTCTTGCGTCACTCGCTGTTGGGTTCGTGTACGCCGGCGTGATGTACCGGAGTTGGGTTCGCCGGATCAGCTTCCTCGTTGCATCATTCATTGTTCCAGTTCTGGCAAACGGTTTGCGCGTCTATGGAATCATCCTTCTTGGATATTTGGCGGGAGGTAGAATGGCCGCGCGTGTTGACCATGTCTTCGCGGGTTTCATTTTCTTTTCTATCGTCTCCGCTTCTTTGATGCTTGTCGGCCTGTATTGGCGGGAAACCGATCGACTCATCTCTCCTCGCTTGCAAGCCGAGAATCCTGAGTGCTTGCCATCCACTGTTGTTGCCGCTCCTCTTCCAGGTCCAGCGGGTTCTCTCTCGCGCTCAGGTCTTTTCGCCGCGTTTGCAGTCTTGATTGCCGGTCTGGCTCCGTTCTCAGCGCGATTTTTGGCCTCCTCCCCACAGAAGGAAATGTCGGGCAGCGGTGTGCTTGCAGTTGTCTCTTTACCCTGGAAAGCCTCTGACCAGAACCTCTATGGCTGGACGCCCCGTTTCCTAGGGCCAGCTGCAGAATACATTCAGGCTTATCGGGCGGAGGATAATACTTTGGTGAAGCTCTACGTAAAGTGTTATGGCGCCCGGCAAAAGGGCGCAAAACTGGTCCGTTCGGAGAATCGAGTTTATGAACCGAAGGAGTGGGTGCGCACTGGAGACAGAACGGTTCCAGTGAGTTTCTCCGGTCGCGAGTTCAGCGTCCGCGAAACTACTGTGCGCTCACGCCAGGCTTCCCTCATTATCTGGAACTGGTACTCGGTCGACGGCGCATTTACAAGCAATTCTTGGATGGTGAAATTCCTTCTCGCTAGGGCTTGGTTGACCGGTAGCCATCGGAGATCCGCCGCAATTGTGGTGGCTGCGGAAAAACTAAGCCCGGGACCGCAAGGGGCCTCAGCTCTGCGGGATTTTCTGGGTCATCTGTCCCTGACGGAATACCAGGAGCAAATCCGTGTGAGCAACAGATAGAGTAGGCTTGGACTCACAAAGAGATGCTCGTCTCCCCCTGGTTTCAAAATACATGGAGTCCTGAGGACGAAACACCAGCTCGCGGATGCAACCTTTAGGATCCATCACGAAACCTTCGTGAGACCGGGTGCCTGCTGTGACCGGAATTGCTGCCGACGGGTATCCCAAATCGCCGCGGCAAAAAAGAAAGCCCGCCGGAAGCCCTCGCACGGCGCATCGTTCAAATTCGATGCGTTATGCCACTTTTGACACGTTGTGCCGCTATACGATTGCTTTCTTGAGTGCAAAACCCAGCAGAACAAGCATTCCAGCGCCAAGCAGCATCAGACTGGACGGCTCGGGGACGGGCGTTATCGTAAGTATACTATCCACAGCGTTACCAAAATCGAACAGGGGGAACGTGCCCGTCAGGAAAGTAGGAGCACCCTCGGGACCAGAATAGGTCTGGAATCCAAAAGCGAGGATAGGAGCCGTACCTTGAATTATATCGCCCAAAAAGAATCCGCCCCCGACAGGGAGCGAAAGGAAGCTAAGATCAGCTGGGTCTTGTGGAATGCCGTTTTCAGAATACGCAACCATTGGGATGGTGAAAGCAAGACCCGGGAAGAAGTTGCCCGCCAATATGGTTGGTGAAGACGGCAGTTGCCAGGCAAATGTGTTTCCTCCGGCTTGATAGGTGAAATTATCGATGGTATCGGCCTGAGCTTGGGTCGCCGAGAATAGCGTGAAAACGGCCAACACCAAACAACTGGCAATCAGATAGCCCCGCATATTTATTTTCCTCCTGAATTCTCAAACACAGCTCTCGAGCCCTGGTGAGAAATTCGCACTTTGGACGGACCAGAAACGCGGGGACCCTCCATACATCGGCATTTCCAGGGCCAAACTTGACTGAGTATGGGTGTTTCTAACACCAACAAACTCCGCCTCTTGGCAGGGAACGCACAGGATAGTTCGCAGCATAAGGAAGAACTTTGCATATAGTAGGAAGAATGCTGGTGACGGGTCCGGGAACAGGGTTAGGCGGTCTGTACCATCGCTAGGACCGAGCCGCAGAAATAGTAAACTGGAAAACTTTCCCGCCGTTCATGCGCACCGTATTGTACAACCCTGGTTTCCACGCTGGCCGCCTTGAGGAGTTCCTGCCGCGTTTGTCGTTTGATAGTTGGCTGGCGTGCATGTACGTCACGCCGAGCCACAGACCAGTTGAGATACTCTTCCGGAATGGTAACTGCTCCAGGATGAAACACTCACAGCGATCGTGAGTCCTCTACGTTTGGCAAAAATTCGATCTCCGACTAGCAGAAATCTTACTGCTGGAATCCCGAAACGCCCTGGTCTTTAATCACAGGATCAAGTACAAGTTCGTATAACCTGTCCGCTAATTTCCTCTCCATTTGATCTCCCAGAGAGCATAAATGTTACTACGGATTTCTTGACAATCCCGATACAGCCGTATATGAACGAGGCGCTTTAGGGCCTTTCACGTCTGAAGACCTGACTGGCATTCCAATGCTGAGTCACAGGGGGGATTCGAGATGAGAAGGAAACCATTTTGGGTAATGGTGTGTTTGCTGGTAACCCTTGTTTTGTGCGATCGCAGCTGGGCGCAGCAGACGGGAGACAACAAATCTGCCGTCAATCCGCTCGTTCGCGTCTTGCAAGCAAAGGGCATCTTGACCGCGGAGGAAGTGGCGCAAATCAGCCAGGCGTCGTCTACCGGCGACGCAGACCAGCGGCTGGCCAAGCTACTCCTGATAAAGGGCGTAATCTCCCAGGCCGATTACGACCAGACTGTGGGCACGTCTGGCATGATGAACGCTTCCAATGCGGGAACGAGCAGTCCGACTGCAATCGCTGCGGTTTACCGCGTGCCCATCAACAATGGCGTGGGTGTCGCTCCCACCGGGCCGCCACCCCAAGAAACGAAAGTAATCCCCGCGGTGGCGCCTCTGCGCGTCCTGCCGATTGACGTCCCGAAGCAAGGTGGGCTGATTCCCGACATTAAGCTGGGCAGCGGGGCGAATATGAAGTTGTACGGGTTCTTCAAGGCCAGCGCGGTCTCCGACACGGCATCGAGTGGCGGCCCCACGTTCGGCAGCCAAGACTTTCCGCTTCCGCTCCTGCTCGCCGATACGGGGCCCACAAGCGATCCTCAAGTCCATATCAAAGCACGGTCCTTTCGCATCGGCAGCCAGTTCGAATGGGTTCCTAAAAACTCAAACATTGTGGTCACCGGCAGGGTCGAGGCCGATTACGAGGGCGACTTCACAAACCAGAACAGCGTAAACATCAGCTCACCCCGGAACGGCCAATTGCGAACGCGGCTGGCGTGGGCCCGGCTCGACACGAAGCTGGGTGGAAGTCTGCCGTGGTTCGCGGAGTTCGGCCAAGATTGGACGCTCTATTCTTCGACGCTGCCAAGTCTCTTCGAAACCACTGGCACGGCGATCGCAATGGGCGCCCTCTGGGAACGCGCACCAATGTTTCGGACCGGCGTACAATTTCACTCTGGAAATCTGAAGGTTCAGCCCGAGTTTGCAATCGTGCTGCCGGTAGCGGGTACGTCCGCACTCACTGACGAACAGCGGGCACGGTTTGGTGACCGGGCCGGTCCAGAAAGCAACCAGCCAGCCCTAGAGAGTCGGATCGTCTTCCAGTTCCCGCTCTCAACTGGCTGGCAGGGCGTCGTGCCCGCGCAGGTCATCTTTAGCGGTCACCACGCGCGAATCAACGAGATCATCCCCTTCGGCAACCTCCCCACTACCGTGATTCCTGGAGCGGCAGGCTGCGCGACGGCCACTTGTTCTATCAGGGATTTTTTCCCTAGGGGCCTCCAACTCGACCATCCCCAAAACATCTGGACCGCCGAAGCGCAATTGCCCACGCCGTGGGTCACATTCACTGGAAAGTATTACCAGGGGGGCGATCTGCGGTTCCCATTCGGCGGCCAACTCAACGACGTTTTTAACGACCTAAACGGGACAGTCGCAATTCCCGGCACTCTAGCTCCTGGGGTCACGGTTGCTACAGTGACGGCCTTGGACAGTCGCACTGTTTTGTTCGGATGCACGGGCGCGACAGGGACCGGAGCCACATTTAATTGCAACGGCAACCCCATAGTTTCTCAGAGCTTCCGGCCTGTTCGGGGCTTGGGCGGATTCCTCGAGGCGAGCTTCCCCCTTTCGCGCATCTTCAACTTCGATTCAGAGGGCCACAACTCCGGATGGGTTTTGCACTTGTCGTATGGGACCGACCGAACGAGGGCCCAAGATGTTCGCCGTTCAGGTGCAAACGGTCTCGCCCGTACGGATCTCGACTCGGGTTCGCTGACCTACCGACTGAACAAGTGGGTCACCTTCGTTCAGGAAACAAGCTACATTAACACTCGCGCTGCCAACCACGGCGGGAAGATCTTCCGGGGCATTCCGGCAACTCAGGCGCACTCGTGGCGCAACGAGTTCGGAACAATCTTCACATTCTGAACGAACCGAACGTCAGCGCCCATCGGCCTCGGAAGGAAAATATCCCAACGTCGGGCGGTAACGGGCTGGGCTGAACTTGGGCGCGGACCGGGGGTCCGCATACGAAGCAGGTTTAGACCATGGCAGGTGGTGCGCAGCATAAAAGTTCTATGTCTGTCGGTACCTTGCACCACGAACTCAACAACTGGGTGACTTTCGATTTCGAACAGTCGCTCCACGAGACCAACGCGTGCCCGGACCGACTGGTGCCTTGCCGTTGTTCAACGGCATCCCGTCTCGCACCTGGCGCGACCTCAGGTCGGAGGGTGGCACGTCTTTGCGTTCCAGTTGCACGCGTTCTGCGGGACGGCATGCTGCAAGCATTTCCGTCCCGCAGAAAAGCCACGCCGCGGCAGTTTCAAGCGATTGACTCGCGCGTCAACGCGGTAGCATCATCGGGGCGGGAAAGCTCCTCCCATCCTTTGAAGTGAGCTTTCACGGACCCATTTGTTCATCGGAGGGTAGCAAGATGGCAAAGAAAAAACAGGAAGAATTGTCACGTCGAGACTTCATCAAATGGACGGGGAGCGGCGCCCTCGCAGCGGGGGTGGGTGCCGGCCCGTTTTTTCTGTTCCCCGAACGCGCAGCGGCAGAGCAAAAAACGCTGAAAATTCTCCAGTGGAGCCACTTCGTTCCCGCGTACGACACCTGGTTCGACGGGACCTTCTGCAAGCAATGGGGACAGAAGCACGACACGAACGTCATCGTCGATCACATCAACCTTGTTGATCTTTCCGCTAAGGCTGCCTCCGAGGCCTCTGCAAAGAAGGGGCACGACCTTTTCATGCTGCTCTCGCCGCCCGCGGCTTACGAGAAGCAAACCGTTGACATGTCTCACGTGTACGAGGAAGTGGAGAAGAAGCACGGCAAGAAAATCGATCTCGCGCACAAATCCACTTACAATCCAAAGACCAAGCGCTATTTCGCTTTCTCCGATTCCTACGTCCCTGATCCCGGCAACTGGCATAAGGACTGGTGGACGGACGCGGGTTTCCCGAATGGCCCCGATACCTGGGAAGATCTGCGCGTGGGCGCCAAGAAGATTCGCGACAAATCCGGCCATCCCTGCGGCCTGGGTCTCTCTCAAGAACTCGATACCAGTATGGCCATGCGCGCGCTGCTCTGGTCCTTTGGCGGCGCCGAGCAGAATGAAGCCGGCAATGTCACCATTAATTCCAAGGAGACCGTCGAAGCACTGAAGTTCATGAAGGCTCTTTATCAGGAATCCGAAACTCCGGAGGTCTTCACCTGGACTCCGCCATCCAACAACCAGGCCATGCTCGCCGGCCGCGTTTCTTTCGTCGCGAATGCCATCTCCATCACTCGCCAATCCGAAAGGGAGCATCTGCCCATCGATAGCAAGATCATGATCAGCCAGGCGCTGAAAGGCCCGGTTCGCCGCATCGCCGCCGAGCACGTCATGGACTGCTACGTCATCTGGGACTTCGCTGACAACAAGGACGGCGCGCAGCAATTCCTAATCGACTACATCGATGCTTTCCATGACGGCTTTACCGCTGGCCAGTTTTACAATTTCCCGTGCTTCCCCAGCACCGTCCCCAACCTCAAGCAGGAAATCTCCAATGATCCGCGGGCAACTCCCCCGGACAAATACAAAGTCCTCGGCAACGTTCTCGATTGGGCCACCAACGTCGGTTATCCCGGTTACGGGACGGCCGCCATCGACGAAGCTTTCAAAGCATGGGTCATTCCCACCATGTTCGCCAAAGTGGCGCGGGGCGACGAAACTGCGGAGAACGCGGCCAAGACCGCCGAAGAGGAATACAAGCGTATCTTTGCCAGATGGAAATAACAGGACGGGGGCCCGATGGCTGTCGTTGCGACACGCGATCTGACAAAGGTATTCAAAGAAGGACAACTCGGAGCCGTCAACAATGTGAACCTCGAGACTCGCGAAGGAGAGTTTCTGGTTTTCCTCGGGCCCTCAGGCTCTGGAAAAACGACTCTCTTGCGGATGATCGCCGGATTGGAAACGCCAACTTCCGGCGAAATCCTTATCGGCGGACGCGTGGTTAACGACCTCAGTCCTCGCGACCGCCGCATCGCCATGGTCTTCCAGAGTTATGCGCTCTATCCGCACCTCTCGGTCTACAAAAACATTGCCTTTCCTCTGAAGGCCCAGAACGTTAAGAAAGAACTCCATAAGGAAAAGGTCGAATGGGCGGCGTCACTTCTCGGCATTGGCGCGCTCCTCGATCGCAAGCCGCGCGAGCTCTCCGGCGGTGAGCGTCAGCGCGTCGCGCTGGCCCGCGCCATCGTCCGCGAGCCTGCCGTTTTCCTGCTCGACGAACCTCTTTCCAACCTCGACGCCAAGCTCCGGGCCTCCGCCCGCGAAGAGCTCGAGCGCTTTCATCGCCGCGTGGGAACCACGACCATCTACGTCACGCACGATCAAGTGGAGGCCATGGCCATGGGCGACCGCGTCATGGTGCTCAACAAAGGTGTCGTTCGCCAGCTCGGCACTCCCACCGATGTCTATGACCATCCTGCTGACACTTTCGTCGCCACCTTTCTCGGCTCGCCGCCGATGAATCTCGCCGAAATCGGTGATGTCATCGTCGGCTTTCGTCCCGAGCATTTCCGCCCCGCTTCCACCGTGACCGGCGACTCCGTTCCTTTCCGCTTCAAGGTGGAGAATATCGAATACCTTGGCTCGGAGTGGATCGTTTCCGGCATTCCGGTCGGCGGGAAGCTTGACGCCAAGAAAGTCTTCTCGCGCCTCTCCTCGGCGCAGAACCTCCAACTAGGCGGCACGTATGACTTCGCCGTTCCGCAGCACGAGGTGAAATTCTTCGACCGTTCCTCCGAAAAACGCGTGGAGCCGAGGGCCGTGTCGTGGCAGTAGCCCGCAACAAAATAAAGTCCATCGGCGCGGCTCAGAGCCCGCTGCTAGGCGCAGCCATGTTTTTTCCTGCGATTCTCTACATCTTGCTTCTCGTCGGCGGACCCTTTTTTCTTGCCATCTTTTATGCTTTCAGCGACGCCCGCATCGGCAACGCCGAAATGCATTTCGTTGGCTTGGAAAACTTCCGCAGCGTCCTGCAAAGCCCCAGTTTTCGCATTGCCATCCGCAATTCGTTCATCTTCACCATCTGCTCTCAAATCGTGGTGATCGTCGGCGCCAACATTCTCGCCATATCTCTGGAAAAGACCTTCCGCGGCCGCGGCATCATCCGTTTTCTCGTCCTCCTCCCCTGGGTTGCGCCCATCTCGCTGGGCGCGATAGGTTGGAAATGGATCCTTGACTCCATCTACAGTGTGATCACCTGGGTTCTCGTGGCCGCACACATTTATGAGCCCTTCAGCGCCCCGATGTGGCTCGGCGAACCTCATCTCGCAATCGCTTCCGTGCTCTTGGTCCACAGTTGGCGCTTGATGCCATTTTCCACCGTCATCTTGCTTGCCGGCCGCACCGCCATTCCCAAGGACATCCCGGAAGCCGCCGCTGTCGATGGCGCTGGCTTCTGGCGCACGCAGCTCCAGATCGTCATCCCCATGATGCGGCCCATCATCAGCGTTGCCGTGCTCTTCGGACTCATCTTCACGTTCACTGACATGACCGTTGTCTACATCCTTACGGCCGGAGGGCCGTTCGACTCCACGCAGACCCTGCCTTCTCTGGCTTTTGCCATGGGCATTCAGGGCAGCGATCTCGCCGCAGGCGCGGCGATCTCGCTCTTCCTTGTGCCTTTGCTGGTGATCCTTGCCTATTTCATGCTGCGCGTCGCCCATCGCGCCGAGGTGAACTGATGGCCAAGGGAATTTCGCGGCGCATCTGGGGCAATGTCGCCCACGTCCTCGTGCTGGGGACTCTTACGATCCTGCTGGCTTTCCCTTTCTATTGGATGCTGATCACCAGCTTCAAGCAGAACCTCGATCTCTATACGATGGAGAACAACCCCTTCCTCTTTAATGCCAAGCCCACTCTGGAACATGTGAAGTTTCTTTTCACCGAAACCAGATTCGTCCGATGGCTAGGCAACACCGCTTTCGTCGGCGTCGCCGTCGTTACCATCACGTTGTTGCTTGCCGTGCCTGCCGCGTATGCACTCGCCAGGCTTTCCGGCCGCTGGGGTGAACGCCTCGGCATCGGCATCTTTCTTACGTATTTAGTTCCACCGACCTTGCTCTTCATTCCTCTTTCCAGGGTAGTGGCGTATCTCGGCCTGCAGGATTCCTTGTGGGCATTAATTCTCGTCTACCCCACCTTCACGGTTCCCTTTTCCATCTGGCTGCTGATGGGATTTTTCAAATCCATCCCCAAGGAGTTGGAAGACGCGGCTATGGTGGACGGCCTCACGCGCTTCGGCGCGTTCGTCAAGTTGGTGATTCCCATCTCCGTCTCGGGAATTCTCACCGTCGTGATCTTCACGTTTACCCTGGTAACCCAGGAATTTGTCTACGCGTTGACCTTTATCTCTTCTGAATCGAATCAGATGATCGGTACGGGCATCCCCATCTTTTTAGTTCGCGGAGATGTCTACTACTGGGGAGCTCTGATGGCCGCTTGCCTGATCGCGAGCCTTCCTATCGCGTTCATGTACAACCTGTTCCTTGACCGCTTCATCGCCGGCTTCACCGTCGGCGCGGTCAAATAAGCATTCACTTCGAAGACGCACTCTTCAAGGGTAGCGATGTCCTTGATATTTTCCAATTCGGCTCAGTCTCATCGAGTGTTAGGTTCCAGCGTTTAAGATTTGCTAGAGGAAGCTTGGGAAGCTTCTATACTGCCATTGTACGACGCCCGCTTTGATGATTAGGCTGGCAAATCGGAGAGGGTACGGAAAGTGTCCGACGAGAGCGGTCCGCACCCCGCGGGGCTGTTGGATAGAGGTAAGCCAGCTCGCCGGACCATGAATGCTAGCAGGGAGGTATGTATGAGAAAAAGAGATCACACTATTTTGGGCAGCACAATTCTACGTCTAGCACTGGGAGTCTCTCTCGCGTCGCAGGGGGCAGCACCCGGCGCGGAAGTCAGCGAACTGAAAGTCACCATCCGCGAATGGGACGTGCCCACAAAGGGCGCGCATCCGCATGATCCGGCCGTCGGGCCGGATGGCGCGCTGTGGTTCACGGAACAGATGGCCAACAAGCTGGGGCGGCTTGATCCCGCTACCGGCACGTTCAAAGAGTATTCGCTCGTTGAGGGGAAGAATTCAGGTCCGCACGGCTTGGTGGCGGACCAAGAGGGAAACATCTGGTACACGGCGAATTTCGGCGGTTACATTGGAAAGCTCGATCCGCGCACAGAGAAGGTGACGGAATACAAGATGCCCGATGAAAGCGTGGATGATCCTCACACGGCTGTCTTCGATGCCCGGGGAATCCTGTGGTTCACGGCGCAAGGGGGGAACGCGGTAGGCCGGCTCGATCCTCGCACAGGAAAGATCGAATTGAAGAAGGTGCCGACCGAAAGTGCGCTGCCATACGGAATCCAGATCAACAGCAAGGGAGTGCCGTTTTTTTGCGAACTCGGCACGAACAAAATGGGCAAGATCGATCCTGCGACGATGGGAATCACGGAGTACAAATTGCCAGTGGGAGCACGGCCGCGCCGGCTGGCGGTCGCGGCTGACGACAAGATCTATTTCACGGACTTCAAGGGTGGGAATCTGGGCCGGCTCGATCCCACTACCGGCGCCGTAAAGATGTGGGTTTCACCCGGTGGTCATGACTCAGGCCCCTACGGCATTGCGATTACACCGGACGGAATGGTCTGGTACAGCGAATCGGAAGTAAAGCCAAACACGATTATTCAATTCGATCCGAAGACGGACAAATTCGCGCGCGCCACCATTCCTTCGGGTGGCGGCGTGGTGCGCAATATGGCCGCGACGGCGGACGGGCGGGTGTATATTGCTTGCAGCGGCGTGGACAAAGTTGGCGTAGTGGAACGCGTCCGCTGAGGCCCCTTCCCTGCTGCACCGTCCTTCGTGTCGTGGAGCATGCGATGAACGCAACAGCCGCAAGACCCAAAGAACAACTCTGTCAGGGAGTTTCGCGCGTGGATGAACCCTGCGACCGCAGCGCTCAGCAGTTTTGCGAGCGCTGCGGTCAATGGTATTGCCGGGCTCATTTTCCTGACCCCGACTGGCATCCTTGCGCACCGGAACAGGGTGCGGGCTGATTCGCTTCCGATTTCGCCGCCGAATGGCCCATTGGCGATTGCACAGCAGCCGCCGTGCGAATTCTTGACGGCGGCGCGTGCCTCCGTTAGCGTCAAAGGGTGCGGAGTGCCTCCCCGATCCGCCTGTGCGCCAAGCGCAAATTATTCCTGATGAGAGAATCCATTGGCCAACGCGATCATCACGCTCACAACTGACTACGGAACCAACGACCATCTGGTCGGAACGCTGAAGGGCGTAATCCTGAAGATCAATCCCGATGTAACCATCGTGGACGTGACGCACAACGTCCCGGCGTTTGATTTGCTCGACGGGGCCCTGGCGATTGGCTCTGCGTATTCCTACTTTCCTCCCAAGACGATCCACGTCGTGGTTGTGGATCCCGGTGTGGGAACGGAGCGCCGTCCGTTGCTGGTCAGCGCTCAGAATCAGTATTTTATAGCGCCTGACAACGGCGTGCTGTCTGTCATTTATGAACGTGAGAAAGACAGTCTCATCGTGCGCCATGCGAATGTCGAACACTACTACTTGCAGCCGGTGAGCAAGACTTTTCATGGACGAGACATCTTTGCTCCAGTTGCCTCCTGGCTCTCAAAAGGCTGGCAGACCCCAAGCATGGGGGATGAAATCAGCGACTATAAGAAGTTCTCGATTCCTCGCCCCAAGGAGTCGGATGGAGCCATGAAGGGCGCGGTCATGCGCACCGATGCGTTTGGCAATTTGATTACAAATTTTCGCGCGGAAGATTTGCCGGAATCGGCGCTGAACGGCGGCGCCATCAAGCTTCAAGTGGGAACCCATCAAGTGACCCGACTGGTGGATACCTTTGCGCGTGGCAACAACGGGGAGCCCATCGCTTATGTTGGTTCGAGCGGATACCTCGAGATTGCCGTGAACAAGGCGAACGCGGCCCGCACCTTGACCCTGGGCCGCGGTACTCCGGTGATCCTGACCAAGTAGAAAGCAGACATCATTCGATCGCACGTCTGAGTTTTCACAGGCGAAGAACAGTTCAGCGGGAAAATTCCTGTGCGGCCATTTGCGAGCGCGTCCGCGGATCAAGCCAATCGCGCCAAGCATCACCCAGCAGGTTGAACGAAAGCACCGCCATCATCACCGCCAATGCGGGAAATACGACCATGTGGGGTGCATCGAAGAGATGACCGCGCGCATCGTTAAGCATCGCACCCCAGCTCGGAACAGGCGCGAGCACCCCGAGCCCCAGAAAACTCAAGGTGGATTCCGCGAGGATGGCTCCGGCCATTCCGATAGTGGCCTGAATTAGCACTGGTTGAAGAATGTTCGGCAGCAGGTGTCTCATCATAATGCGCATGTGCGAGGCGCCCAGTGACCGCGCCGCCAGGATGAATTCCAGTTCTTTCACTTTTAGCACTTGCGCGCGCGCCAGGCGTGCATAGCCCGCCCATCCAGTGATAATCAGCGCCAGTATCACTTTCCCTATGCCTGGACCGAGAAACGCTGCAAACGCTATCGCGAGGAGAATTCCTGGAAAGGACTGAAAGGCGTTGATTAGCAGCAGATTGACGAAGCTATCGAACCAGCCGCCTGCGTAGCCCGCGATCAGCCCCATCGTCAGGCCGATAAACCCACAACCGCAAACCACGCAGACGGAAACGAGCAGCGAGATTCGCGTTCCATATAAGGTGCGCGACAGAATGTCCCGGCCGAGTTCGTCCGTCCCCATCCAGTGCGCGCGGGATGGAGATGCGAGCCTCTCCGGCAGGTTCTGTGCCGCAGGATCGGCGCGGGCAATCCAGGGCGCAAACAGCGCCGACAGCAGCAGAATGACGGCTGCGGCGAATCCAATCCCCGCCAGAACACTGTGACCTAGAAATTCTCGGACCGCCCGCGACGCGGTCATGACAACCTCACACGGGGATCAATCACGGCATAGAGCAAATCCGTCAGCAGGTTCACAGCAACATAAGAAACCGCAATCACGAGGATGCATCCTTGCAGCAGAGGATAGTCTCGCGCGGAGATGGCCTGCACCGTCAATCTCCCGATACCTGGCCACGAAAAGATGGTCTCAGTCACGATCGTGCCGGCGAGGAGCGTTCCGAACTGCAGCCCCAGAATCGTGATGATCGGGACCAGAGCGTTGCGAAAGGCATGCCGCAAGAGAACAACGCGCGTTGCGAGGCCCTTGGCTCTGGCGGTGCGCACGTAATCGCTAGAAAGCTCTTCAAGCATGGAGCCGCGAACCATGCGAGTGAGAATTGCAGCCAGTGCCGCTCCGAGCGTCGCGGCAGGCAGCACGTAGTACAGTGGGCCACCTCGTCCTGATACCGGCAAGAGCCCAAGCTCAATGGAAAACAGAAGGATCAACACCGGTCCTAGTGCGAAATTCGGGAATGCCAGTCCAAAAAGAGTGAAAAGACCTACTGCTCGGTCCATCGTTTGCCCGCGACGGTACGCGGCAAGCATTCCTGCGGGAATGGCGATCGCGGAGCAAACGACCAGCGCCACGAAAGCTAGTTGTAGCGTTGCGGGGTAACGTTCAAAAATAACCTGCCGCACAGGCGCCTGAAACTTGAAGGATTGTCCAAGATCCCCGCGCCCGAGTTGGCGCAAGTAGTGTCCATACTGGATATGGAGCGGCAAATCCAACCCAAGTACATGCCGCAATTGCGTCAATTGTCCCGGTGCCGCGCCCTCCCCCAGCATCTGCTCGACGGGATCGCCCGGGACGATGTGAATCATAAGAAAGACGAGCGTTAGAACGAGCCATAGCGCCGGCAGCGTGAGGAGAAATCGTTTGAAGAGGTAGCGCACCATTTGGCGTGAATGACCTATGAATTCTCCCGTG